>Ga0315282_10000054_pt1 | contig 223328 bp, 176 predicted proteins | sample YL17G07_20_MG_FD_203693 | JGI IMG/M metagenome (GOLD analysis project Ga0315282, IMG submission 203693) | Sediment microbial communities from Yellowstone Lake, YNP, Wyoming, USA - YL17G07_20 | ecosystem: Environmental > Aquatic > Freshwater > Lake > Sediment | place: USA: Wyoming | collected... | reverse complement strand
GGCGACCCGAGGTTCCTCATCCCGCGGGCGCGGGATTCGGAACGACAGGCTGTTGCGGCTGCGGTAGCTCAGGAGCCGGGACTAAGGCCTTCGGCCGCGTGAACCTGATTGAGATTTCATGCACCCGCCGCGAACAGGCAGGCGCCGGGCAGGGGTGAGGGCGGCGGTCCTGCCCTATGCCACGCCGACTGGTCGCGGCTTGCCGGTCACTTCCCAAAGCGCCTGTCCACAATGGGCGTCTCTCCAGGGAACTCAATACGGTTCAGGTCCACGACGCGCCCATCAACGACGAGGATGATGTCCACGCGCGCTCGCCAGCCGTGAGCCTGAGGCCCCTTCCCTGGGGAGGGAACCCACGTCCCGTGCTCCGGGGCGACGTACTCGGGCAGCTCGCCTGTGGGCAATGTGGCTGACTTTGGCCACGGCGCCTTCGCCTCCAGCGACGTCCCGTCGGGGAGGCCTACCGTGCCCTCCGTTGGCCACAGGATGAAGACCCCCGCCGGCACATTGCCCGGACCATACGTGGACGGGCTCTTCTCAAGGATGAGCGGGGCGCCTTCGCTCTTGAGCTTGAGGATATAGGGCCATGCCTTCTCGAATTCCTCGCGGTTATCGAACGGGATGACATACTCCACTCCCTGGACACCGAACGAATGGTAAACGCTCTTGGCGCGGTCGCGCAAGGGCTCAAGTTCCTTCGGCCAGGAATCGGGCCACGTGCCTCTGTCGGTGTACTCCGACAACGCAGAGCAAACGGCACACGCCATTGCGACCGCCAGCGCGACGACAAGGACTCCATTGCGTATCCTCATCAGTTGACCTCCCCGTGGTTGGGCATACCGTGCCGTCTCTTCTCTTGCCGGCACGGCTTTGCCCGCATATAGGACGTCCGCGGGCCGAAAAAGTTCCCAAGCTTTCCTGCTCCGGGCCAGGATCAGCCTCTGAAGCAACGCCCCAGTGCCAGTGCGCTGCCGTATTCACCACGCTGCACCGGGGGGAAGGTCGAGGTCCACATACAGGATTCGGACCTGCCGTTCCTCTTCTTTGAGGCTCAGGCCGGTCTGTTCGCTCAAGTGTTGCAATACGAGGGCGATTTCCCCGTCCGGCAGTTGCCCCCTCAAAACCCCCAGGGGCAAGGGGCCCTCCAGCCAGCCGATCCTTCCGATTGGGCCTCTTGCGTCGGACACTACCGGAAGACCGACGTAGTCCCCCACCTCACGGAGGAACTCCGTGAAGCTGCCTGACCAGCACCCTTCACCCAACCTGCCGGGATCCTCTCTTGGCTGACTGCCGTATATCTCGATCTCGTCAGATGGAATATCCTTCAGGCCAGGCAACGGACTGTAGCGGTATGCCGCGCTGACCGTCACCGCTTTGCGGTTGACGTCGCGGAAGGACAGCCGCACCGGCCAGTTCAGCTTCTTGCGCAGTTCCTGCTCAATATCCTTGACCATGACTTCAGGCGCCACGCCGACGCGGAAAACGGCATCGCAGCTAAGGATCCTCTGCAGGGCATCATCCCTGCCTTCGATCTCCTGGCTGCCGAGTTCCAGTATTCTTTTCAGGAGTTGCGATAGTGGGACCTGACCATGCGTATCTGGCCACATCTTCGTCATCTTCAGGCAGGGATCCTGCCACGGAAGCAGCATAACGGGCAACGGGTCGTGGTCGTCCCAATCGGGAAAGAGAGCCGGCCGCTCAGGCCAGGCGGGAACGAGGAGCTTGAAATTCTCTCCCGGCTTGAGCCGGTAGGCGTCATAGAACCTTTCCATAAACGCGATCCGGTCCATCGGTTGAAGCACCAATGGCACGGCGTACCCGAACTCCTTAGCCACAGTCGCAGCCCTCTGCAACTCCTCGGGCGACCTGGTGGGATGCCTCGGGCTGCCTTCCCGCCGCGGCGCCGTGCCCGAAGCCCCTGTCCCATTGGCAGCGGCGGGCATCGTCTTCAAGGTCTCGAGTTGAGCCTGCAAGCCTGGCTCAACAGCCACCGACCCATTCCGGCGAATGATCGCATGAATGGGCGAGAGGTCGGTCAGGCTTTCACACCCCAGCAAAGACAGCAACCGCAACCTGGGAAGGCTGGCCAGAGGCCCAAGGTCGTAGACGGAGATGCAGCTATTCATGTCTAATCCTTCCAGGCCGGTTAGGTTGGCCAGAGGCGATAGATCCCAGATCAGTGATGCACCGTTGCTTGAAATTCGCTTAAGCGGCGCATCCGGAAGCCAGATTGCCTGTGCACCCATGCTTAGCGAGGTCAGACTTGGCAGTTTGGGCAGCAAGGCCGCAAGATCCTCATTGGTCGTCAACGGCGGAAGGGCCAGTTCCTGCAGACCAGTCAGTTGTGTAATCGGGGAAAGGTCTGTGACCGATCCGCATCCGGCCAGGCTTAGGCGCTTCAGGCCCTTCAGTTCCGAGAGCCCCGAAAGGTCGGAGAATTCAGGACACCAACTGATCTCCAGGGAAGTTAATTCCTTTAGCCCCGTGAGGGAGGAAAGGCCCGATACCTGAACGCAATTACTGACCACAAGCTCCCTCAGTCCCGTGAGATCGGCAATGGGTGCCAGTTCAATCATCACCTCGGGCAGCCCTGGCGAACCCTTACCCAAATGCAGAGACTTCAACTTGCCGAACTCGCCTGCTACAGATAGGTCGCACATGCCCCTCCAACCGGTCAGGCCAAGGAACTCCAGTTCCCTGCAGCCGTTCGCGATGGTGCGCAGGTCGGCTTCCGTTGCAGTGGCCGGTGCGGTGAGCGAACGCAGGGTACTCAGCCTGGCCAGCGCGCTCACGCCGGACAATACCGTGCAGCCGCCAAGGTTGAGTTCCTGGAGATCGGTCAATTGGGCCAAAGGAGATACGTCGCGCAGCCCGTCGCACCTCTCCAGGTTCAGGTATGTCAAGCGTCGCAGCCCCGATAGGGCCGACAGGTTGGAGACTTCAGGGCAGTATCTCAGATCCAGGGAAGTCAGGCTGTGGAGCCCGGCAAGGACAGAGAGGTCGGACAGGCCACTGCTCCCGGATAGGTCCAGCGACCGCAAGGTCGGCAACCGTGCAAGCGGTGACAGGCGAGCGGCCGGGTCCAAGCGGGACAGCGAGAGCGACCTCAAGCTTTTCAGGTTCGTCAGCGGCTCCAGATCGGCGACATGGCCCGCACCCGAACCGAAGCAAAGGGAAGTAAGGTTCTTGAATCTGGCTAGGGGCGACAGATCGGAAGCCAAGGCTTCTCCTGACACACAGAGCGACGCAATGTTCTCGGCGCCAGGAAGCCCCGTCAGTTGGCCGACGACGGGGCATTCGCACCAGACCGTGAGCGGCCCCCGCGCCTCGGCCAGCACGCGTTGGGCCTCGGCAACGTCCAGAGGCGTCCGGATCCGAACCCCAATCAGGCGCGGCTCTCCACCATCCATCGCGAGTAAGACACGTGCGCCCTCGTGCGAGAAATGTAGGCCCTGCCCGCCGCCATAGCACCAATACAGATCGCCGCCGATGTAAAGCCAATCGTCCGGCGCAGTCAGGACGGTCTCCCGCTGGAACTCGAAATGCGCTTCTAATCCTTCTACCTCTACCCAGACTCGGTCGGCGGCCGGCAGAGGTGCCTCTACCTGGGCCGCCGGTACTGGCGCCGGCGGTAGCGGCAACGGAGCGGGGTCGCTTGCTGCCCCGTGCAGTATCACCCCACCCGCGATGATGCCGCCAGCCGCAACGGCCATGATGGCAGCGGCCTTCACGATGCCCGGTCCTGCTGCTGTGGCAGTAGCGGTCCCAGCGGCAGCGGAAGTTCCTGTTGCTGAACTGGCCCCTACGCCGGCCATCGTCATCTTGCCCAAGGCGGCAGCGAGGCCGACGGGAGCCGCTGATGCAGTATTCGCTGTGAGAAGCGACGCGACGAGGGCCGCCGAAGCGACGACGCCAGCCGCCTTCAGCTTCCCTCGCAGGACTTCCAGGCCCTTTTCGAGACGGCGCGAAACCGTGGATTGGCTGAGGCCAAGCTCGAGGGCGATCTCATCTTGGCTGCGGCCCTGGATGTAGTGCAGGATGAGCGGGACGCGGAGTGGCTCAGGGATGCTTTCGAGGGCCTCGTCCACGTGAGGGGCTAATTCCGCCCACGTCGGCTCAGGCGCCTGCCCCGCGGCGGCCTCTGCCTCCCGCCGTTGACGCCTCCCTGTGCCCCGACGCAGGTTGGCGCCGCGGCTCGTGGCCGCACTGTGCAGCCAGCCCGCGAGCGATGACCTGATGGAGCCTGCGTTTCGGGCCAGGGACATGAAGCATTCCTGCGTCACGTCCTCGGCGTCATGCGGGTTGCCCGTTACCCTCAGCGAGACGCCGAAAACGTACCCGGAGTACCGCCGCACCATCTCCGCGAACGCATTCGCGTCTTGCCGGTGGGCATAGCGCTGCAAGAGGGCTGCATCGCTCTCCACGGGCCTTCCTCCTGTGAGGGCTGTCTACATTATCTCCTGCAATATAGACACCGCCCAGGGGCGAATTATGCACCGGATCGAGAGATTTCTCCTGGACTGTCCAGATTTCCTTGGCTGTTTGCGTGTCCCCTCTGCTTTGATGTCCGGCAGCCTTGCGTCTCACCGGTGCGAGTAGATGCTGGCAAAGGCAGGCGCCAGGGGGCTGCACCTGAACTGCGCCGGCCGTAGGCCAAGACCTTCGACGGCCCGTTGTCCCGCGTCTGCACGATCAGCCCCAGGAGACCTGCCGCCAAGGCTCTTGTGGCAGCGAAGCCGTTTGCTTACGCCCCGGCTCAGCGGCGCGGCTCGTTCGGCTGCGCCGGCGCGGCTGGTCGGGGATTATCTACCTTGATCGTAGCGGGGTTCATGCCTGAGAGCCAGGTCCCTTTGCAGACATAGAGCCCCACATTGCCTCGCTCGGCAAGGTACGGAAACTCAGGCAGGCCTGCGCTGGCAATGACCCACGCGCGATTGCCGGGAGCACCCCTCCTGTATCGGTATCCCAAGCCGTTCCTAGATCGGGCATAGCCGTGCAGGTCGCGCTCCGCCGCGCTCGCCTCCGTGGCGAAGGGATCCGACGGCAACTCTTTCAAATATCTCGGCGTCAGTTCGTCAAGGTTTGTGGGAGGATTGCCTCCGTGGTCGTCGGCGTACATGTCCAGGGCTCCCCAGAGGAGGACCTGATCCCGGCGAACCTGCTCCAACTTGTCCCTGTCTGCCGCCGTGAGCCGTGCGTACGCCTCCGACTTGCGGAAGTCATATGGAGCTTCGACGGTCACGAACCGCAGACCGACGGGAGGGCCGCCGGGGGCCCCCTGGTCCGGAGCTTGTGCCAGAACGATGCCTGCGAGTGCCGTTAAGCTGACCAGTGCCATCAAAGCAGCACCGTGCGACTTGATCTCCAACCGCCTGACCTCCTGCAAACGTGGGCATACGGGGGGGCCCGCAGCCCATATGACGCCGCGGGGGACGGCTTTGTTCCCGGAAGCTTCAGGGCGAAGGGACCGCGTAGGCGAGAGCAGGATAGATGGCCAGCGGAAGCGGAGGGCCTATGCTTCGACAGGAAATCCCCTCGCGGAGAGCGCTTCCATGCCCCTCGCGACTTCGTCTTCCTGAAGCAGAATGTAGTCCTTCGAGAAGGTTGACACGATCAGGATGTTAAGCCCGGCCTCCGCAATCGTGCGAGCAACGGCAGCTAAGAATCCGACCCCTTCGAAGGGTGCGGCAATCCTGATCTCGATCAGAGAGAACCCCCGCTTGAGGTCGAGCGCATTCAGGGCCGGAACGTTTTCCTCGCGCGTGATTACCGTGGCCTCGTCCCAGTCCCTGGCAATCATGAAGTGGTCGCCGTCTTCGACTTGCCCCGAAACCTTAGCCACGCAGTAGGTTCCGGGGCAGACGCGAACGGGGCTCAGGCGAATGATGCTGTCGAGGTTCTCCATGAGGCGCGGCTCCTTGTGCTCGGGGCCGGGCCGACCTGCGGCGGCCAGGACGTCATTCTGTCTCCGAGGGCCATGTCCACCCTGTCTGCGTGCCCGTCTTGCGGAACGCCTCCGCCCTGAAGCACAGTTCAAGAGAGGGGAAAACGTCCTCGAGCGTAGGCGCAAGCGGCTTCCCGTCGCGCAGTGCCCTGATGAACGCGCATGTCTCGTCGTAGAAGCCGTCCACGAGAAAGTGCGGCGCACCTTCGGGCGACAGCTCATTGACAGCCACGTCCTTGTTTCGGCAACAAAGAAGCGAGGCGCGCCCGCCCAGCGTTTCCATGGAGTCAACCCGCACGCGGTAGCCTTCGCCAAATAGCTCGTAGGTCTCCTCTTCTGACCCCGTGGTAGGGAAAACGTGAAGTGTACCGGCACAATCGCCTTCGAACAAGAAGAGCGCTTCGAACCAGGCCGCAGAGAGGCTGTCCCGTCTGCACAGACGCATGCGAAAGTCCCGGACGTTCCCCGCCAGATGGCGCATGGCGTCCACGGCGTGCACGGCCGTGCCCCAGAAGAAGTAGTCCTCGGTGCGCTTGTGCCGGAACATCGAGGCCCGCACGAAGCGCAGCGGCCCGATGGTCGCCGCCCATTCCCGGCCACGATTGAGCAGGGGCACGAACCGCCGGTTGACGGAGACCATGTGCGGAGTGCCGGTCTCACGAGCGACATCCAGCAGTGCCCTGGCGGTTTCGCGCGTCTCTCCCGGCGGCTTCTCGACGGTGCACGGTATCCCCCGCCTCAGCAATCGAATGCCGACCGGCACTATGGCGCCGACAGGCATCACGCAGACGACGCCGTCCGGCCGCTCGGCGTCAAGCATGGCATCCAGGTCGGTATAGGACGCGCCGAAGCCGAAGTCATTCTGCATCGCACGCGCCTTCGCGGCGTCCAGGTCGCACACGGCGGCCAGTTCAATCTCACCGGGATGTTCTTCGCGATAGCGAGCAAGGGAGGAAGCGTGAGCATACCTTGAGTGTCCTCCGGCGCCGACAAGCACAAGCCTGACCATGATTAGCTCCTCTCTCAACAATTTGGACCGATGCGGCCGCCGCCCTTCCGTGCATGGGCGGTCGCAGCATAATGGCTGCGCCCATCGCAGTCAAGAACGTCGTCGCGGCGTCGGCCAATCCCGCACCGACTTGCAGCGTACCGACCGGAACGGCATAATGCTCGGACCGGTCGCGACGCGCCTCGCGCGGGCGAACCGCAGTCGTGCTTCTAAGAGCCTCTAACAGAATGCCCCGTGGCCGCGACGGAGCGGATTCCGCTGCAGGCCAAGGAGCGAGGGCGCGGCGCATAGGAGACCAACGCGATAAGCCCGAGCGACACCGGCGTGCGGCGAAAGCCGCCCGTCCCTTCGGGTTGCGCCTCGGGCTGGCGTCTGCTGCGCAAAGTCGCCTTGCCGTGCCTGACCCTGGCACGTCGTCGTCGCCTTTGCTTACATCCATCCAGCCGGAGGCGCAACGCGGCTCGCGCGGCATTTTGTTAGAGGCTCTAAATCCAGAAAGGAGCAAAGCGTGAAACGCGTAAGGTTGGGAGTCGTCGGGTGCGGCATCATGGGCAACCGCCACCTGAAGGCGGCGGCGACCTGCCCGGAGATCGAAACGGTTGCAGTGGCGGACGTCGTCCGGGAGAAAGCAGAGGCTTCGGCGCAGCAGTTCGGAGGGCTGAAGGCCTATTCGGACGGCAGGAAACTGATTGCCGACCCCCAGGTGGAGGCCGTCGTCTTCGCGACGATCACGACGCACAGGGATAAGCTCGTTCTCGCGGCCCTGAAAGCAGGGAAGCACGTCCTGGTGGAGAAGCCGATCGCGATGAACGCCCGGACGGTGGAGCGCATGATCGAGGCCCGCGGCGACCGCGTGGCAGCATGCTGCTCAGCCCGGCATCGGTCCTATGAGTCGGCCGAAGTGGCTCGGGACTTCATTGCCAGCGGCGCGTTGGGCGATCTACGCGTCATCTACTGCCGTGTGCATCAGCCCGCCACCGGCGCTCCCGAGAAGTCGCCCCCGCCCTGGCGGCTCAACAAGTCCATGAACGGCGGCGGCATCCTGGTGAACTGGGGCTGCTACGATCTGGACTACCTCCTCGGCATCACCGGCTGGAAGCTCAAGCCTACCCTCGTGCTGGCCCAGGCGTGGCCCGTCCCGCCTCGGCAGATGCCGAATGTGGCGCCTGGATCGGATGCGGAGTCGCACTTCGCAGCGCTCATCCGGTGCGAGAGCGGCGCCGTCATCAGCTTCGAGCGGGGCGAGTACATGCCGGCGCACGATCAGAAGGCCTGGCAGATCGTCGGCACGAACGGCTCCCTGAACCTGATCATGACGGCGTGGGCCGCGAAGGCGATCACGTTTGACGACACAACGACCGAGAAGGGCGTAGCTACACGCACCATCTGGCAGATAGACAAGGCCGAGCCCATGCGGAAGGACATGGTCGTGGACTTCGCCGAAGCCATCGTGCACGGGCGCGAGCCCCTAACCACCCTGGAGAAGGCCCTCCTGATCCAGCAGGTTACTGACGCCATCTACAAGTCCGCCCGGACGGGGCGGGCGGTGAAGCTGAGTTAGCCGTCGCTGCCGCGAAGGAAATTCCCCAAGGAGGTGCAGTGTGAAATACGCGTTCATGACATTTTCGACGCCGGAGTTGGAGCTGGAGCGTGTCCTCGCCCTGGCCCGCGAGTTGGGTTACGACGCCATTGAGGCGCGCGTCTCGTCCGGTCACAAGCACGGCATCGAGCCCGATGCCCCGGCCAAGAAGCGGCAGGACGCCCGCCGGGTCATCGAGAAGAGCGGCGTGCCCATCTGCTGCATGGCCACGTCGTGCCGGTTTGCCGATCCGGCCACGACGCAGGAGAACATTGACCAGGCCCTGCTCTGCATAGACCTCGCCGCTGACGTGGGCTCCCCGCGCATCCGCGTCTTCGGCGGACAGCTTCCGAAAGGAATGAGCCGCGAGGATGCCGTGGAGCAGGTGGCCGGAGCGCTCGGGAAGCTGACCGAGCGAGCACGCCAGCGCGGCGTGACGGTCTGCATGGAGACGCACGACGATTGGTGCGACCCGGCCCACGTGGCGCAGGTGATGAAGCGCGTCAATGCGCCGACCATCGCCGTCAACTGGGACATCATGCATCCCATCCGCCGAGGCGGCGCGACCATGGACAGCGCGTTCCAGACCCTGAAGCCGTGGATCCGCCACTGCCACTTCCATGACGGGACGGCGGCAGAGCCGTATCACCTCACGCGGATCGGCGAAGGCGTCATTGACCACAAGCGGGCGGTCAAGCTGTTGCAGGGGATGCGCTACGACGGCTATTTGAGCGGCGAGTGGATCAACTTCGGCCCGCACGAGGACTACCTGGCGGGCGAGCTGGCCACGATGAAGAGCTACGAACGGTAGTCCGCCGCGGGACGGGGCGAGTTGGCGCGGCTGGCGAGAGCGGCGGGCGCTCCGCCTTTGTGCAACGGGCCCTTAGCCGGCGCTCAGCAGGACGATGCCGCCCACGGTCATCAGCATGCCGAGGGCGATCTTCATCGTCAGGATCTCCCCGCCGAACGCCATCCCCATAAACGCGCTGAAGAGCGGCGCCGTAAAGGCGATGGGCATCACCTTGACCAGAGGGGCGCCCTTGATGGCGGCGTAGAAACAAAGCATGCCGGCCGCCCCAGCCACAACGCCGCCGCCGATGAGCATGTACAGCAGCGACCTCGCGCCCGCCTGTGGGATGGTGCTCCACTGGGGCAGGCTGGCGAACGCCAGAACTACCAGCGCCGCGACCGTCCGCAGCGTGATCCCAACCTGGGGTGACAGGTTGCCGTAGTGCAGCCCCTTTTTCTCAAAGTACCCGCCAATCCCCCAGGCCATCGCCGTCAGCAGAGCTAAGAGCTGTGGTTTCATCTGATGCTCCCAAACGAGGAAATATGTATTGCCCATAGGGCGCTGCGACCGGGCAGCAAGTCATCGTACGAACGAAGAGGGCAGGGTGACGCGCACCCCGGCTGCCGCATGGCAGCACCGCGTCCTTCAGGCGTGCGGCGCCACGTTCGGCATCTGCGGCGGCCCGCCTCTCGCTTCATCCAGGAGGGCAAGGTTGCGCCCCCGGCGCTCGCGGCCCGTCTCCAGCCCTTCCATCTCCATGAAACGGCGCATGGGCATCCGGGCGTCGAGGGACGTTGCCAGGTAGAGCCATGCCTCGTCGCGCCAGGCCAGCTTGACGCGGCCTGCCCATTCCTTGCGCTTGGCTTCAGTCCAGTTCCACAGACAATTGGAATTCAGCACGCGATAGTCGAGGTCCACGCGGACGACCAGGGCCTCCGCATCCACAGACGTGGCCGCGATCACGTGGCCGGTCGGGTCTATGACCGCCGCAGGCGGACGGTGTGTGGCGCCAGCTATGTAATAGTTGTGCCGCCATGCATGCGACCTCAGGCCCAGCGTCCCGAGGGGGTCCGTCGCGTAAAGCACGAGTTCGACCTCCTGGTCCCCGAGCGCCTGCCAGCCCTCGGGAAAGGCGATGTCCCAGCAGATCTGCACTCCCACTCGGCCGAAGTCGAGGTCGAAGACCGGGAACTCACGCCCCGGCGTAACGCCGTGCTCCAGAGAGCCGTCCGTCATCACCACAGGAAAGACTTTGTGGTAAGCGCCCAATGGCTCGCCGTTGCGGTCGAGCATGACGATTGAGTTGAGGACCTTGCCGTCCTGACGCAGGTGGACCGGGGCGGCGATATAGGCGTGGTGTTGCCGGGCCTTCTCCGCCATCGCGGTGATTGTCCTGCCGTCCATGGGCTCGGCTACCTGCTCCGCGGTCCCGCTCTCAAAGGGCGCGGAGTGTTCGGGCAGGACCGCGATGTCCAGCTCCCATCCGTTCCGTTCCGCCTCGCGGGCCATCTGGTCAATCATGGCCAGGGCGCTTGCGAGGATTTCCTCCGCACCGTTCGCCCGCTGGAAGGACAGCGAACACGTGCCGATCACCGTTGGCCGGGGTCCGTCCTTGCGCATACTCATTTCCGTCTGATCCTCCGAAACTGGGCACCGACTGGCTCAGACCGTAATGCCGGTCCTTGAGGATGAGGGGCCGAAGGGATTGGGCACAGCGGCGCGCCGCCCTCAAAGCATCTGTCGCTGTCGTACGCCCTTAAGGGGCCGAGAGGAGTCCTCCGGAGAACCTCCAACGGCCTTCGCTCAGCAGCGTCGCAGCGCCGGCGTTCCCTCTGACCATCATCGTCGGCCGGCCTGGTCTTCGCCGTGCAGCCAGCGAAGGCCGCCCGGCCACCCCTTGTCCGACATCTCAAGGATCGGACGGTAATACTCGTTCGGCGCGCTCACGGCATAGTCGTACGCCCCGCTTTGCCACGCAAAATAGTTCGCGATCGCCGCGCGACGGAACTGCCCCGGGTTTGTGTATGCGGCCGGGCCGTGGGCCTCAACGAGACCCGGATCGCTCATCAAGTCCCACGTCCTCGCCGGCCTCCCGTCGGGGAGGCAGTAGATGACGCTCGTGCTGGGGTCAACCGCTCCCCACGTGCCGGACCTGTGAAGCTCGACAATCGCGTGGCCCGAGTATGCCCTCTCGGTGTCGGCCAGGAAGACGACCCGGCAGGGATAACCGGCTACCTGGTAGAGGACGCATGCAACCCTTGCCACGTCCGCGCACCAATCCGAGCCGCGGCTGATGAGTTCCTCCTCCGTCCCTCCGACCCTCATCCCATCCAGGTCATGGACCGTCCTCTGCCCCAGATCCGAACAGAACCAGGCGATTCCAGCTATTCGGTCTTCGTTGGGAGCAGCGTCCTTCACGGCTGCTCTGACGTATTCTTCGAGCGCCGGCCTCGACCCCGGCCGGTACTGAATCCTTGTCGGAGTGTGCTCGGCGTAGAGGTACCCCGCCGTTGCGTCGCACAGGCGAACCATCCCGTGCAGCAGCGAGCGGTCCACCGATCCCGGGGCGTGACAGTCGTTCCGCAGCATGATCTCATAGGCCGGACCGAACTGCCCGATGCCTATGTATGGTGACAGGTCCATCCCCACCTCGACAAGGGTGCTCAATAGACTACTGCGGTTCGAAACATTCTTCAACGGCGTTTGGGCAAACTGGGCCCTGGGCATACATAGCTCATTACCTATCCCGTGTTAGCCTCAGACTGAAACCCAGCGCTCCATCGCACATGCAGACATTCCATTCAGAAATGGGGCCTTCGTACGTGCTTCGTACGTGCTTCGTACGTGCTTCGTACGTTGTTCGTATGCCCTTCGTAGGGCCTTCGTAGGGCCTTCGTGGCCCCTTCGTGACGCCTTTCTTGCTCGCACGAGGCCCTACGGAGGCCTTCCAAGGGCTCCTCAGGGGCCGGAAAACCGAGCATTTCATCGTAATGCCTTTGCTGCTCACGCGATACGCCAGAAAAGCGTTTCGTTTTGCAATACGCACTTTTCTCAAGCTCATGGGCTCTTCACCACGACGGCACGAGGTCCACGACGCAAAGCCGGGGCGAGAGCGGTACGGCTGAACGCCAGCAACTGGGCCCTCCGGCATAACGGCGGCGGGCTCAGAGACGCGTCCGCAGGCTGGGCCTCGGCCGACATCCAAACGAATGGTCCGCCTCGGGAATAATCCCCCTAAGACCTTACCGGCGTGACAAGCAGCGTACAGCTTACTCGTCCTTGGAATAGAAGTCAAGGGAAGTCTGAATTATCAAGGCAGAAGGATGAAGCGGCACATGAGGGGCATCGCGATGCCACAGCTGAAACCAATCAGGCTACTGCTTGTGCGCGCGGCTCATGTGAAGGATCCGGCAGCCCATCCGCGGCAAGGTCTTGAAGGAGGCGTGCGCAGAAGCCTGGGACCCGCGCTGCGAGCATTTCGACTGCAGGAAGGGTCTCCGGCAGAGCTCCAAACCGAGGGACTCGACGGCGCAACGCGATCGCTTCGGCGCAGGCGGACGTCAGAGCAGCATCAGCACAATCCTGGAGGACGCGTTGGAGGTCCGCCCTTGCCCCGCAAAGAGCGCCTGTTTCGACATAGGCGATAGCGCGAAGTAACTGCGTCACGGCACTCGCCACCTGCCAGGCGGCATTTCCCGCGGGGTGTTCCCCCAGAAGACGGACGTCAATCCTCGGGAGAGGGGCCGGCAGCGGCTCCTGTCGGGTGATGCCATATAGTCGCCGGACGGACACCAAGGCCGCATAACTGGCGCTCAGGCACAGCTTGCGCCTGCGAGGAAGGACGATCCGGTCCCTGATGTCACTGCCGTGAAGAAGCCCTGAACTGTGCTTCAAAGCATACAGCAGGAAACCTACGTCCCATGGGGAGTCTTCCCCTAAGATCTCGGTTCCCAGGCCGATGGTGTCGACTCTTGCACCAAATTTACCCTTCACCCAGATGGCCCACGCCCGCCAAGCTCCGAGATCACCTGGCGATGGGTCCCACACCAAGCACACGTCGAGGTCGCTCCACTCATCCATCTCGTTCCGCGCAAAGCCGCCGTAAGCGTAGAGCGCGACCCACGATGCTTCCCAGCGGGACCTGGTCTCTTCCGTGACCCGGTCAGCCAGCTTACGGAAGTCCTCGGCAGCCATTGGACCTCGCTGTTCCGGTGCGGAGTACCGCAGATTACTTCAAACTGGTGACAGGTGGTTCATTGCTCCGGCGGACGATGGGGCGGCCACGTCCTGCATCGCGGCGCGACACGACGCGTACCGCGGGCAGAGCTTCGAAACGAAGGCCCCTCAGCCCCATAGTGGAGCCCCATCCAGGACTAGCGGGCCTGTGCCGCGCGCCTCAGGCCCCGACGTCCGCCAAAACGGCCTTCAGGTAGGCCAGGTCCTGCGGGGCGAACCACTCCCGGTCGCCGGGCCTCGGCGCTTCGATGCAGATTGGGCCCTGGTAGCCCGCTTTCATCAGGAGCCGCACGAACTGGCGGTTGTTGATCTCCCCTTCGCCGAGCCCCGTGGCCATGCGGCCCTTGGCCCCGCGTAGGGGGGCAGAGTTTTTCAGGTGAACGTAGTGGATCTTGCCGGCAACTATGTTCACAGCCTCCTCCAGCGACGGATGCTTCTCGAAGTCTATGATATTGCCGTAGTCTATGTTCACGCCGATGGAGGGACGGTTGATATCGTCCACGAGCCTCCTCGCCGCCTCTGCCGTGTCGTGAATGTAGACCATATGCGTCTCGAAGCCGAAGCGGATGTCAACGCCCTTGAGCCCGTCCGCCATGGCCTGAATGCCCTTGACCTGCCAGTCCCACTGATCCTTGGAGACGATGAAGGAGCCGTGCTTGGTGTAATCGAAGTACGGAATGCTCTTGTCCGGATTGTGAAGGGCGCCCGTGAGGAGATTGACCACCTTGACTCCGAGCCGCCTTGCCACCTGCTTATAGAAAGCGATCGCCTCCTCGACCTCGCGCCTCCGCTCTCCTGCGTCTTCCTTGATCAGAAGCGGGCCGGGGTAGCCGAACAGCACGTGCTTCAGGCCGGAGGCCTTCACGCCCTTCTCAAGCTTGTCCAGGTATTCTTCGGTGGTCTCCTCCACGCCGCTTCGCTTCCGGCGGAATTCGATCCCGTCGTAGCCCCAGTCCACAGCCTTCTGGCACATCTCGTCAATCGTCTGGCCCTGCTCACAGTAGTTCACGTGCATGATGATCGGGTACGCCATCGCTCGTTACTCCTCTCCCCGCAAAAGCGCAAGCTCGCCGAAACTAAACCATGTTTACCAGGTCCGTGGGCCGCCCCACGTGCAGCCGGGACGGCGAGACTATTATGACGACTGACGCCGCCGGCGCAAGCGACTTCTTATGGGCGCATCGGGCAGGGCGTGGCTTCACCGCGCCGCTGCCTGTTGCTGCTTCTCGGCGTGGGATCCTCGGTCAGTATCCCAACGTCTTCCTGACGAACTCCCGGCTCATCTTCAAGCTCTCGCGCAGCGGGCGGGTCAGCTGAAAGCCTCTCTCGTGTGCCAACTCCACCACGGCCTCCCCGCTGAATCCGACGTCCTTCAGCGCCCGCCCGATGGCCGCGTAATCCATGCTCCCCTCGCCCATCGCTTCAGGCCAGGTGCCGTCCGCCTTCTGGTCGCGCAGGTGGAGGAAGACAATGCTGTCTCCGTGCTTCCGGATGAAGTCAACCGGATCTACCCCGCCCCGAAGGAGCCAGTTAAGGTCCGGGCCGAGCTTGACCTCCGACACTCGCGCGAGCGTCCCGCCCAGGTCGTGCAGGTTGTTCTCGACCTCATAGGTGTGATTGTGCAGGTTGAGCACCACGCCGTGCGCCGCACAGAGGGGGATGAGCTTCCTGAGCAGCTCCGCCTGAGCATCCAATTGCTCCGGCGTCTTCGGCGTCGGCGTGCGGCCGACCGAGGTCCCCAGAGTCCGCCCCCCTACTTTCTCTAACAGCTCGACTATGGCGCGCGTCTCCTCCAGGATCGAGTCGTGCTTCGTTCGGTCCCACATGTTGCCTCCGAACGAGCAGCCGATGACGGACAGCGAGTGCTTCTTTGAGAGCGCGCGGACCTTATCCACGCCGTCGGCGGCCCTCAAGGCATCCGGCATCAGCTCGATGCCCTCGTAGCCGGCATAGCTCATGTCCGAGAAGACCTGCTCCAGGATCGGGTAGATGTCACGCCGTTCCCGCGTTGCGGCATAGACCCATGGGTGCGCCCCAACCACGACATGGTGAGCCATCCGTCGCCTCTCTTTCCTTTCGTCCCGCCCTGACTTGGTGAGGGGCCGAGAACCTCCAGAGTCACTACATGCCTCGTGCCGGTAGAAGCGTAACGGTTTGCGACGGCAAGTCAAGTATTCGCGGCGTGGCATCTGCCGTACGCCGGACCTTCCGCTGGCGTGCTTCTACTACCTCCAGCCGTCTCAGTGGTATCATGCCCAACGGTTAAATGCGCCGGCTACCGAACCTTTTGGGCAGCTGCGGGAGCTACTATGGCGAGAGGGCTTCGTTCACACAGGGTACAGCATGATTGAACCGGACGGCTCGTTGGTGAAACGCGTGCTGGCAGGCGAGCCAGCCTGTTTCCGCGCGCTCATCGAACGTTACCAGGACGCGGTCTTCGGCGTGGCCCTGAGCCAGACTGGAAGCTTCGCGGATGCCGAGGACATTGCCCAGGAGGCGTTCCTGGAAGCCTTCGAGTCTCTGAACACGCTTAGGAAGCCTGAATCGTTCGGCGGCTGGCTTTGCAGCATCGCCAGAAGCAAGAGCCGGAAGAGCATGCGGCGAGACAAGCGCCGACAGAGACGCGAGGAGTCCGCAGAGACCAGACCGCCGCAGCCGTCGGAGCCGGAGGAGGTGGCCGCACGCAACGAGGCGCGCGGCCAGGTCATGTCTGCCCTGGCGAAGCTCTCGGATGCGAATCGTGAGACCGCGACCCTTTACTACATCAACGGCTATTCCACCGGGGATATCAGCCGTTTCACGGGCCGCCCTGTCGGCACGATCAAGCGTCGCCTGCACGATGCACGCAGCCAGCTCAGGAAGGAGCTTGTCGCCATGGTAGAGGACGAGTTGAAGGGGTCTCGGCCGGGTCCAGAGTTCACCGACCGTGTTTATCAGGAGATCGCTCGGCTGCGCGTTTGGCCATCCGGCAAAGGGGAGGACGTGCTTTTGCTGACAGACTCGAAGGGGCGATCACTCCGCCTGACTACTTCCCCTTTCATAGGTTCAGCGTTCCAGCCGTGGCTTTCGGGGGAGGGGACGAGCAATGATATGGACGTACACACCGCGGTTGTGCGGGCGCTCGGAGAATTCGGGCTCAAGATACAGAGCTTTGCATTCACGGAAGCGAAGATCGTGACACTCGGAACACTGCGGTTAGCCGGGACGGACGGAACCGTGGAGATCGAATGCCCAGCTATGGACGGGATCAACCTTGCCCTGCGCGCCGAAGTCTCGATTCTTGCAGACGAGAAGCTCGTTGACCGTCTGGCATTCAAGCGCAAAGACGGCGCGCCCTTGAGCCCGATGGGGGCGTGGCGCCGCGCGAGGCGGGAGATGAAGGCGCACCTCAGAAATGTGGAGACCGTGCGTTTCAGGGACATGGCCGAGGTGGTCCGTATCCTGGAGACGAACCCGGAACACCGCGAGGCACGGTTTGCCCTCACCGAAGTCGCCGAGGGCTTCCACTGGACTCCTTCGCGTCTGAAGGACCAGACCGGAGCTATGGATACGCTCAAGGCCTGGGTCAAGAAATGCAGAGGGACAAATCTCGAAGGCGTGGCAGCCGGCCTTCTCGGGTCCGTTCACCTCTGGCCGCTAATGCGGCCTGAAAAGGCCATTCTGCATCTCCAACGTGCTCATTGCCTGCGGCCGCGGGATGGCAAGGTCGCTTTCGAACTGGCAACTGCGTATGCGATGACGGGCCGGGCGACAGAAGCTTTTGCCGTGCTGGGAGCGAAGCACTTGGAAATGAAAGAAGTCCCGACCGCGACTGATTGCGGCAACTTCGTAGACATTTGGGACGATCCACGTTTTGTTTCGCAGGTGGGCAAGCCGGACCAGCGATGCGCCAAGGTCTTGCATATCCCACAGTTGCTTATCGTGGCGACCGTGGGCGTCTCTCCTATTCAACCCCTGGGAACAGAGGCGGACGGCTTCGAAATCCCGCGGATAAGCCAGCAGCGGATCAGGGGTCTGGAGCGGACAATGGCGTGCGGGCCGCTGCTCCCCTTGAGAGGCGTTGCGCTGATCACAAAGCTGCTGAGGCCAATTCCTAAAGGCAGAAGAGTTCCCAGGGACCTCTTGCGGCACCTGCTGATGCTGGATGTCGCCGAGAAGGGGGCAGCGGCGCTGCGCCTGGACCAGCAGGAAGGCGCTCTGGTGGCGATGGTAGAGAGAGCGGCCCACGTCCGCGAACCAGACACGCCCGCTGCGCTTCTGGGCGTGCTCGGCGGTGCTGGTATTGATATAGATGCCGCTGTCCTGGAGCGAAGGACCAGAGCCGGGATCAAGGGGTTCTTAGCTGTCAGCCGGCGCGGCAGGCACGGAACCATCTCCATAGCCGGCGGGGCGGCGGTTGCGATGGCCCTGGCGGCTGACAAGCCTATCCTTGTAACAGAGACCTTGGCTGAGAAGCTCTATATCCGCGGCAAGAACGGTCGCCCCCTCAGACCCACATCAGCCAGGAAGCGCTTGCTCAAATAGAAGGCGTAGCTTTCGGACGCAATAGTTGCACAAGTCTCCAGCCAAGAATCCGTGTTGCTGCTAAGCGCCGGCCGACATGGGCACGTCCGTTTCAGCCGCCGCGAACCCGCTCCGGGGCGGCCCCATCAAGCACGAAGCCGGCGCGGATGTCGCCCTCCTTCCTCAGCCGCAGGTTGGGGTCCGGCTTCGGTGTGCACGGAACAGGCGCGTCCCAACAGTACGACATCATCCCCGCCCCCTCGGTTGCAGGCACCAGGACCCTCACCCCTGATCGGGTCACGAATGTCGTCATTGCGACCTTCGGAGCCGGATGGAGGCCGTGATCCAGTCCAGGGCCGGTTACCTTCACCGCGTAGAACAGGTACAGGGATAATCCCACGGAAAACGCCGCCAGCCAGCGCGCGGCCAGGGTTCTCTTTGGCTCCTCTAGCCCGTTGACGACAACGACCAGCGCGCCGGCAGCGGCCGCCCAGAACAGCGCCCCGGCGAACCGCGGAGCGGGCGCGGTGAAGAACCAGAATGCTGCGCCCAAGGCCAGCGGCCCAAAGAACAGAAGGCAGAGACGCATCTGCCTCCCGCCGTGCACGCCTCTCATGCGCCGGTAAAGGCCCACCCCGCAGGCCAACAGGACCAATGCACATGGAAGCACCAGAGTCCAGAACGCCATGTGGGGCATGGCCGTCAGCCATGGCACGATCCACTCGCCGCGTTCTTCCTGTTCGTGCCACTGCGGCAAGCCGGACAACAAACTGGACGGCCAGCGGGCGCATGAGCGCACGGACTCCGCTTCGGCGGTCACTATGGCCTTGGGCATCCGCCAGCCCACGGGGACCGAGACCACGGGGCTCGGATACGCCACGTAGCCGCTCAGGATGACACTCCGTGCCGTCCACACGCCGATCCCCAACGCGACGACCACAGCGCCGGCAAGCAGAGGTCGGGCGCCGATGGCGTTCGGCTCCTTGGCCCGCCGCCCCGCCGCCAGGCCGAAGGCCACGAGCAGCGCCGCCCCCCCGAAAACAGCAAAAGTGAGTTTCACAAGCATTCCGGCGACGCACAGAAGGACGACGCTGACAAATGCGAATGCCGACTCCTGGCGCGACTGGCGGCCGTTTTCGAGGAATGCCAGCAGCTCTGCCGCGGCGAGGACGCCCAGGACGAAGACGGGCAGGTCGGGCGTGGGGCTGCAAACCAGGCGCGTGTAAATCCGGTCGTAGGCAGTGGGTTCGGCGACCGCCTGCGTCAACAACGCCGGCAGGCTCAGCGCCAGAAACAGGTCGTAGGTCGCAGGCCTGCCGAGACGCCGAGTCGCGTTGAAAAGGCCCACGGTTGCCTGCGCAAGGGCGGCCAGCAGCAGCAGGCCGTTCGCCAGGTGGTAAGCTCTGCCGGCCCAGGGGCCGATGCCGAGCATGGCAACGTAGAGAAAATAGGCGCTGTTGATGGCCAGGGGGTAGTGCAGGTTGCCGAGCCCCGGCACAATCGGATACGTCGCTGCCCAGCGTATGGAACTCAGGTGATAGAAAGCCGTGTCAATGTTCCAGGGCTCGCCGATCGCGCGGTTAGCTGCTCGCAGAGTCAGGAGAAGGAGGACGAGGCAGAAGAGCCAATTCGCCGGGGCGACACGAGAGGCCAGATGCCACAGCTCGCGCCTGTGCAGCACCAGGCCGGCCGCCCCGACCAGCGCCAGCACCAACAGCGGGCGCCAATCAACTGGGAAGGCCAGGTGCCATAATTGCAACAGGATCAGCGCCAGCGCCCATCCGATCCAAAAGCACTTGAACCAGTCTCCGGCGCGGCGCGCCCTTGTTCGAAGAAGGTGTGCCGCCGTCAGCCCGACTCCAGTGAACACGAAGAACAACGGAAGCCAGGTGATGGCGACCAGGGACATGGCGGTCAGCGTCGGCATGATCCGGCTCGTCACGTTACCGGCCCATTCATGAGGGAAGGGAACGCTTAGCGGCGTGGGGTGCGCGGTACCGCGCGCAGGTTACAGGGACAGAAGAGAGGGTTCATGACCGACCCCACAGCCTGAGCGGGCCAACGGCAACTCGGGAGGATTCCCCCGCCTCGTCCTCTCACATATGCTGCATGCTGGCCTGATGCATCCGCCGCCGGCCGAGCAAGTGCTCCCGGGCGTGTTCGTAGACGGCCTTCATCTGGCGGTGCCGCCCCTCATCATACCGCACGGAGAGCGTGTCCAGATACGTCAGTCCCCCGTCAATCAGCGTCAGCATGTACGCGGCGTCCGAGGGGCTGAAAAGCTCGGTTCCCGGGACGACGACGTAGATGGGTGACGTATGCGCCGCGATGAAGATCGGCCAGCAGTGCTGCACCCTGAGATTGCTCCCGCAACGCGCGGCGATCCAACTCGTTCCTATGACGGCCATCCTGTCCCGCAATTCCAGCCGTCTCGCGCCGGCCTTCGAGGCGGCGGTGGCTACGACCTGGCCGTTCACGACCACTTCGAGCCGCGTAATTGGCCAGGCGCACTCGGCGACTGCATGGACCTCGACGGTCCCTCGTCCGCCGCTCAGCATAATCTCGCTGCCAAGGCCCCGGCCTTCCACGGTCAAGTTAACGAGCGGCCCCGAGGTGCTGAACGTCCTGCCGGCCCTGACCGCATCGGCCCAGTTGTCGAAATCGAACGGCCTCTCCGCGTCGAGCTGGGCGTACGTGCGCACGCCCCCGACAGGCATGCCGGCCGACATCTTGTCCGTCCCGCCCACGCAGGCGACGCGATAGCCGCAATTCAGGTAGCGGTAGTACTCTCGCAGGGTATACTCGTCGAGCGGCCCGCTGCCGGGCACCGAGTAACTGCGTATTTCCAGGGCGTCGAACTTGCCGAGCACGATGTCCGCCGGGTTCTCCACGTTGGGCTGGGGGAAGTGCGGCCGCACCACGACGCCGTGCTTTGCCCTGCACTCGTCGGCCCATTCCGCCAGCGTCCGTTCGTCAGGGTCGCCGACATAGGCTTCGCCGGGCCCTCCGGCGCACATGGGAAAGACGGGGTCGCCATGCGTGCCAAGCATGGAAATGTGGCCCAGGATGTGGTTTCGGTTCTCCGTGCCGACCCACACCATCGTATCGTTTTTCTGGACGCCGACCTCGCCGGTGATGTCGCCCGCGTTGGTGAACAGCCTGCCCCACTGGCTGGCCAGCAGGTTGATGAGGTTCAGCCCTTCGCCCTGCCCTTGCAGCCAGGCCGTATGGGGGCTGATAAAGTGCACGTGGGTATCAGCCGTGATCCAGTTCTGCGAGCGCCAGTCCGAGATGCGGTGCAGCACAAGCTCCAGCTCCCGCTGCCCCGGCTTGATCTGGAGCTTCTGCCTCAAGGGGCGGTATTCGAACCCTTTGGCAACCTCCACGTACAGCTCGCCGACCGGCAGGTTCGTCTGGAAGCGGCCCGGCACGTACGCGTAGCTCATCTGCCCCAGCTTGATGTCGGCGCCATAGTCTTCGAACCAGTTGTCATTGATGACTGTATGATGGCCGTACGGCACGTAGTACTCGCCGTTCGGGCCGGAGAAATGCACCCTGGCCGGAGTGGGCTGGCCGGTTACGGCATCCCTGATCGTCACCTGCACCCAAGTCCGGTCGCGATGGACGACTTCGAGTCGCGCCTTCCCATCGGCGCTGCCGCCGCGCTGCACCGCCTGGCCCACGCTTAGCCCATGCGTCCGCTTGCGGCCGTTCTCTTTGGTGCCGGCCGTGAGCGTGGCGCCGTCGGCGGCGCTGATCTCCAGGAGCCGGACGTTCTCCCTGAGCCCGACTCCCGCCGGGACGCCAAGTCCAGCCTCAACCGCATCCATCCATTTCCGGTCCCGCGGCAAGGCCGGCCCGGCATCGCGCACCAGCACGCCGAGGTCCACTGCCAGGGACTCCAACTCCGCCCCTTCCGGGAGTGCCAGCTTGAAGTACCTGCGCGCGTTATGGCGCAGCGGGTGGCCGGGTCCCTCGTAGAGTGTCAGACCCAGGACGCATAGCGCAGACTCGTGAGTGCTGCGCAGGACGATGGACTTGATGCGTTGCGCCGGCCGGGGGTTTGGGAGGGCGAAGATCCACGGCTCCGTGACGCCGTTGCCCGCCGTATCAGTCTGCAGCCGCCCCCAGCCGTGTGCGCGCCTGGCCTCATCGGACATGAAGTCCAGCGCCCGCAGGCCGTCGGAACTCACAGCGGCGAACAGATGCTGCCCCCAGTTCTGCCCGCGCCAGCCCACCTCGAAACGCGATCGGATCGGCACAGCGGCGGTCGCGCCGTCGGCGTAGTGCAGGGCGTACTCTCCCACCTGCTCGCCGCCGGCGTCTTCGTGGCCCGGGAGGGGCTTGCCTTCCCAGTAATGGAGGAAGCACAGATGCGTGGCCGTCGCGCCGACTTTCGCTTCGGCCTCCATCTTCTCGGCCAGCCGGAGCACATTGGTGCGCCGCCCTTCGGGAGCAAGCTCAAACGGTATCCCCCACAGGCGTCGGTTGCCGCGAGGCATCTGCCCGGCCCGCTCCGCAGCATCCGCGCTATCTTTGGGGCCGGGGCAATTGAAGGCGAGACGGACCGGCCTGAAGCGAACGCTGAATTCCTTCTTGCTGCCGGCCGATTTCCTGGAGTCGCCTGACTTCCTGCCGCCGCTGGACTTCCTGGGGACCCTGGCCTTCTTGCCGCCTCTCATGTTCCTTGCTCCATGAAAGGAAGGGCTTCCTGCTACAACCCGTGGGGTGGCCGCATGATGCGTCACGCCAGCCCTGGAAGGGGACGGCCAGGCCAAGGTGGCCCGGACGAGCCCCTGTCGAATTTGTCGGCGCGAAGTCTGGTGACGGATACTAACCCCCCGCTGGTGCCTTTTTCAAGCACGATGTCACCCGGCGGCAGCGGACTCCCCAGGAGCCCCCTGCGCCGGACATCCTGGAAGCCGAGAATGGCGAGCGCGGAAGGCCGGCGCGCGATGGCCGCAGTTGTCCCGAATGGACCGGCCCGCAGGCCCACAGGGCCGACGTGGAGGCACCGGAAAGGCGTCTCCCGGCCGCCACGTCCTTTCCTCCAAACGACGTGACACTTCCGTGTGGTTGATGCCGCAGCCAATCTGTCCTACAATGCGGTGGGATTTCGCCCATGGGGCAACCGTCATGTCGCCTTCACGAATTCTCAGACAGGAGAATATCTATGCCCGGCGAGAACGCCGAGCCGCGCGTGAAGCGCGAGGTGCGCGAACTCACGCTGCTCTTTGAAGTCAGCCAGGCACTGGCCCACAGCATGGACCTGCCGGAGGTGGTTGCGTCGGTTTTCAATGCGCTCGCGGAGCACATGGGAATGTCGCGCGCCACCCTTTCCCTGCTGAACCGCCACACGGGGGAGATTTACACCGAGGCCGCCCACGGGCTCTCCGACTCGCAGCGGGCACTCGGCCGCTATAAGCTGGGCGAGGGAGTGACGGGGCAAGTGGTGAAGACGGGCCGGCCGGCCGTCGTGCCGCGCATCCACGAGGAGCCCTTGTTCCTCGACCGCACGGGCGCGCGGAAGCACCTGAAGAAGGAAGATATATCCTTCATCTGCGTGCCCATAAAGCTCGGCCGGGAATGCATCGGGGCGCTCAGCGCGGACCGGCTTTTCTCCGAGTCCGTGTCGCTGAAGGAGGACGTGCGCCTGCTGTCCATAATCGCCTCCATGATCGCCCAGGCGGTGCGCCTGCGTCAGTCGGCCGAAGAGGAACGGGAACGGCTTCTCGAGGAGAACGAGCGCTTGCAGGCCGAGCTGGAAGATCGGTTCCGTCCCTCCAACATCATCGGCAACTCACATGCCATGCAAGACGTCTACGACTTGATCGCGCGCGTCGTGAGGACGGATACGACCGTCCTTATCCAGGGCGAAAGCGGCACGGGCAAAGAGCTGGTGGCCCACGCCATCCACTACAATAGCCACCGGGCGGAGAAGCCTTTCATCCGAGTGCACTGCGCCGCGCTGCCCGAAGGAGTGATTGAGAGCGAGTTGTTCGGGCATGAGAAAGGCGCGTTCACCGGGGCCGTAGCCCGGCGCAAGGGGCGCTTCGAGCTGGCCGACGGGGGCACGCTCTTCCTGGACGAAGTGGCGGAACTCTCGCCGGCCACGCAGACGCGCCTCCTGCGGGTGCTCCAGGAGCGGGAGTTCGAGCGGGTCGGCGGCACGGAGACCATCCGGGTCAACGTGCGCGTGATCGCTGCCACCAACCGCTCGCTCGAAGAGCAAATGGAGGAAGGCAAGTTTCGCCCCGACCTGTACTACCGCTTGAACGTCTACCCCATCCGCGTCCCGGCCCTGCGCGAGAGGCGCACCGATATCCTGTTGCTCGCCGACCACTTCGTCGAGAAGTACAGCAAGACGAACCGCAAGACCGTGCGCCGCATCTCCACGCCGGCCATAGACCTTCTCATGATGTACCACTGGCCCGGAAACGTGCGCGAACTGGAGAACTGCATCGAGCGCGCCGTCCTCCTCACCCAGGAGGACGTTATCCACGCCCGCCACCTCCCGCCCACGCTCCAGGCACCCGAGGCCGGCGAAGGCCGAGCCAGCGCGACCCTTCAAGCCCAGTTGGACAACCTTGAGCGCGACCTCATCATGGACGCCCTCAAGGCATCGCGCGGCAAGATGGCCAAGGCCGCCCGGGCGCTGGGACTGACCGAGCGCGTGATAGGTCTACGCGTGCAGAAGCATCAGATCCGCCCGGCGCGTTTCCGCACGAGTTCATAGCGGCGTGGCGCCGCCTCTCGCCGGCATATGGAGTCCACCCGACGGCAGGCTCGGCAGATTCTGCCCGCCGCTGTCTCCAGCCCCAGAAGGGCGGCCTTTACTTCTGCTCGCCTGGTGCGCCCTCCCTGTGCATCATCTCGCCGCCCATCCCGCCCCCGCCCATCATACCGCCCCGCATCATGCGGTGCATGTCCATCATGGAGCGGGGGCCAGGCGGCAGGGATTTCAGCTCCTCGTTCTGCTTGTCCGTGAGGAGGGCCATCGCCTTCTTCTCGGCGTCGTCGGCAAGCGCCTTCAGATCGGCCACCTGCTTATCCGTAAGCTGAAGCTCCTCACGCAAGGCCATCAGGGCGGAGGGATCGCCATTCCTCATCTCCGCCTGCATCATCATCCGCATGCGCATCATCATGCCGTGCGTCTCGTGCATGGGCTGCATCGGTTCTCCGCCCCTGCCATGCATCTCCATCATGCTGCCCATCGGCATCTCGCCCGGCCGGGTCATGCTCATGCCGCACATCGGACACTTGCCTGCCCAGGTGGCCTGCACGCCGGGGTGCATGGGGCACATGAAGATGTTTATCTCCTGCTTGTTCTCGGGCGCCTTCCCCAGCCCGAGGGCACCTGCTGCTCGACACCCAATACCGGTTACCATCAACAACGCCACGGCCAATATCGGCGCTCTCATGACGTCCCTCCAATTTCGTCTCAGGTTCTCGAAGACATGCCGGCCACCCGACCCAAGCGCAGGCCAGCCCGCTATCTCACCGTCCGGCGTGACCTCTTTCCCCCGGCCACCCCCTTTCCCCCCGGAAGACTTGCCCCGCTGCCGGCGCCCGCGTGGTCTCCGCTGGACCGCGAGACCCGCCTCAAGCGCAGGCGTAGCCACCCGCGTCAAGGGCATGTCGGAACGCTACGCCGACGAAGTAATCCCGCCCCCGCGGCACTCGTACAAAGGCCCCCCAGCTGCTGGCGCGGCATGGCGGCAGTCCGCCCCGTGGGCTCGCGCGGCATTTTGTTAGAGGCTCTATGTACCGAGGCTATCCGCCCCGTTGCCGGCTGTCAAGGCGGCCAGAGCCACGCCCCTACGCGCCTCCTGCGGCGGCTCCCTAGCCCGGCATGGGCGCGCCGGAGTTGGAGGCGATGATGTCCTTCAGGGCCACGTCCGGGTTCCGATAGCGCTGCCTGAACGGAGTCTTCTTGTTGGCCTGGATCGCTTCCTGCGGGCACCACTGGAGGCAGGCGTAGCACTGCTCGCAACGGTGAAGCCACGCAGGGCGGCCCTCGCGCAGCTCGATATTCGCCACGGGGCACACCTTGCAGCAGACGCCGCAGCCGTTGCACCTGTCATCGGCCCAGAAGATGCGGTCTTGCCGGGCGGCGCCGGGCGCGAAATAGAGCCGATAGAGTAAGAAGAGCCCCCAGCTTGAGGGAAAGAAACCGTGCTCGATCGGACCCGCCTTGCGCTGACAAACGGCGTCCGCGACGGCCTTGAGGCGCTCCGGCTCTTCGGCGAAGTATCTTTGCTGCAACTTCGCGGGGTTGGCTCCGTAGAGGCGCGCGTAGTTGCCCGGCATGTTCACGGCGAAGCTTGCGGAGAGGACGGCCCCACGCGTCCGTAATACCCGCGCCGCATGCTTGAGCGACGCGCCTGGCCACCCCCCGCACGTCGTGACCGCGAAGACGTAGGGCGCAGGCTGCCACGTTTCGAGGAATCGGCGCACGATGAGGGGCAGGCCGCCAAAGTAGGTGGGGAACACGACGCCAGCGGCGTCAGACGGCGCGCCCGCCGTCACGCCGGCCACGATCCTTGGAATCGAGACCAGTTCGGAGTCGCCCAGTTGGCCGGCGAGATCCCGGGCCACCTTCAGGGAGTTGCCCGTGGCCGTGAAGTAGAAGATGGTCGTCTTAGCAGCCAGACTCGAACCCCCTTTCAGGCGCATTTCTCAGCGGCCATTCCTGGAGCCGGGCGCCGTTGCTCGTGGCCGAAGGTGTGGTATTGTACGGCACTATTTGGTCTTAGACGGTCGTTTTCGGTACTTATTTGGTCTTATCTGGTCTTATTTGGTCGGTTTTTTGGAGTTTCGAAGCCCTACGGATGCCGGGCTGTCGCCGATAGCGACAGCTGGTCGAGGTCGGTCAAGGAGGCCGCCCTCGACGGAATGGGGCCTCGAAAACACTCGGAAATGATGTAAGTCATTTGCGCTTAGCAGGTTAGATGCCAAAAGAGTCTTGCTTCGCAAAAAGGCTTTTTCCCACCGCAACCTTCACCCGCCGGTGCGTGTGACGGGGCACGACACTGACAACGAAAAAGCTGGGGGCCACTGATGACCCACTGCCTTCCACTGACCCCACTCCCGTTCTAACGACCACGAGTTTAGATGCGGATAACGAGGATGACATGGATACGTGACGTCAGACGCAGGCAAGCGTGAGCGATGAGGCACCTAACCCTACTTCTCACGATTGAGCGCCGCAGCTTTTCGGCCCCGGGCAGACAATATCTAACTTACTCGTCTTTGGAATAGAAATCAAGAGGAACCTGCCGGCAACGGCCCTGACGAATGGGAGTTGCGGGGGAGGCGGGCGAGAGATGGGGATGGTGGTGTGGAGGGCGGAAAGCCCTGTCGGCGGGGAAGGCATTGGGATTCGGCGGGGGGATGGGATCCACCTCGCCTGGCCTCAAGAGAAATCAAGGTTAACTGAAGAAGCCAACAAGACGTTCGCCCAGGTAAGGGATCGCTTCCCGGGCTACGCCCAACTCGCAGATGAGTTGTCCAAGGAGCCCCCACCTGCGGCAGCCGCCAAGCCTAAGACTGGGGAGGGCGCCGGCCCTTCTCCGTATATGAGGCAACCTCAGCCCGGCGCGGACGAGCGCAAGGACTACGGCCGGTGAGATACAGGCCAGGGGCCGATAAACGACAGCCAGGGCGGCGGATGTTGGGCACGCTCAACTCGCCGTACGGCGAGACTGGGCCCGCCAGAAGCACGGCGGGTGAACGTGGCACCCAGATTTGTGACCACATGCGGGATCCGCCGCGTCATAGCCAGTGGCGAAGCATGTACGCGGCGCGCTCCACGAGCGTCCGCCAGCGGGACCTGGATTCGTGCTCGCTGAGCATCACTTCGCGACACTGGGCGATGTCCGCCAGGGACTGTTCGCGGAGGCGGGTCGCGAAGTCACGGTCCATCACGATGGCCACAGCCTCGAGCTGGTGGAAGAGGCTGCGATGGTCAAAGTTGTAGCTGCCGACAATCGCCCACACATCATCAATAACGGCCGTCTTGGCGTGCAGCATTTCGCGGGGCCATTCGAAGATCCGGACCCCGCTCTTGAGGAGTTCAGCGTAAAGGCGGCGCCCGGCATAGGCGGCAATCGGCACGTCGCTATGGCCAGGCACGGCCACAGCAACGACCACGCCCCGTTTGACAGCGCGGGCCAATGCACGGCGGACGGCGCCCATGGGGATGAAATAGGCATTCTCGATGAGGATGTAGCGCCGGGCATGCCTGACTGCGTGCAGATAGTCGTGGTGGATGCGCCAGCGATAGCGAAACTCGTCGTTGCCGACGACGTAGACGGGGACGCCTGCGGCCTCCTGGACGAGGCCTGGAGCACGCGCGCCTCGTCTGCGGGCAGCAGTTCTCCTGACGAGCTTGCGGAGAGATGAGCTGAGCCCCGCCCTCAAGCGGGCGGCGCGGGTGCGCGTCACTCCGAGAACGTCCGCCTTGCGCCACCCCAGCTCGAAGAGGCGCTGTCCCTCTTCTGCGACCTGCCTTCCCTCAAGGCGAAGATGAGTATCTCGCCAGCCGCCTCCGCCGTCTTCAGCGGGGGCGTTCTCATCGGCGATGTTCAGGCCACCGATGAACATGACATTCCCGTCCACCACCAGTATCTTTCGGTGGTCCCGGCGGTTCATGAGCCAGATGGGCCGATCCAGCATCAGCGGATGATAGACGGCGACTTCGACGCCGGCGTCAGTCAGCTCTCGCACGAAGCTGCCCGGCAACGCAAGGGACCCGATGTAGTCATAGAGAAGGCGGACGCGAACGCCGCGGCGCGCGGCCCGGCAGAGCGCCTCCTGGAAGCGCGTGCCCGTGCGATCAGCGCGGAGGATGTACGTTTCCAGGCTCACCGCCGCAGTGGCCGACTCGATGGCCGTCAGCATCTCAGGGAAGGCCTCTCGTCCGTCCACCAGGAGCTTGACCGCGGAGGCGCGCCGGAACCGGTCAGGGCGGTGAGCGTATGTCGCCAGCGCCTCAGCTTGCGTGAGGGCAGGCTCTACGGTCTCCGGCAAGCCGAACGGGCGGGGCGTCGCCGGCGACAAGCGCTCGTCTGCCTCGCGTTTGCGCCGCCTCGCCCTCCACGTCCAGACTGCCATGGCAATCAGCAGGTATGCTACCACCGCTATTGCCAGGCTGACGGCGCGGAGACCGACGAGTATGGCGACGAAGGCCGGCAAGCCTGAGTCGCTGAAGGCAGGAAATACAACCTCAGCGAACTCAGGCATCATGCCCTACCCCCGTTGTTCCCGCCATCGCGCCGAGTGCCCTGCACACCGGCCGGCTTTGCCTGTCCGCCGGCAGCCCCTCAGGACAGCGCCGCACGCCGTGCCCCTACGGACGGACGTCAATGACGAACTTCTGGCCGGCAGGCCCCATCCGCCTGGTGCTGACCTCCACCTTCTCGTTGCCCCACATGAGGGCATTCAGGTCGTACGTCCGGACCTCCTTGTCAATCGCAGCCGTCACCTCCACCTCCGCCTTGCCGGGAGCGTCGGGCGTGCCGGTGAGCAAGCCCGTGCTTTCATCCGCCATCTTGAGCCACGCCGGCCCCTGCACGAGGGTGAACTTGGGACCCTCGATGTCCCAGTAGCCCTTGCCGTTGGACCTGGCGCGCAGGTCCCCGATGGAGCGGGTGGCTGCAAGCTGGTAGCGGTATTGCTGCCCGACTTTTGCCTCGCTGACCGGTCGGGTGTAGATGAAGGGCCGCGGGGCCTCGACATAGTCGGAGGAGTAACTGCGGCCGCCCCTGTCATCTACGGCCACCACGCGATAGTAGGCCTTGTTTGCGCCGGCCAGACCAAGCCCCTCGCCCACGACTGCCATCTCGGTCTTGTCGGTCTCGGCCACGAAGTTGGCCGGGAAGGGAACGGGCAGCTTCTGTTCCTGGTCGCCGCCGTTGGCATCGTAAGGCGTGTCGCTGGCGAAGAAGCCCTTCTCGTCGCTGCCATAAATGCGGTAATTGACGGCCTTTCGCCCCTCGAGATTGGGCTTCCAGCGCAAGATGCCGACGTTCTTCTGCTGGTCCTGATCCAGGATCACGTCAACCGGGCACGCCACGCAGCGCGCGGTGAAGCTCCACACTTTGCTCCATGGCCCCCAGACGCCGTTGGCGTCCATGGCGCGCACGCGCCAGTAGTATTTGGTGTCCGGTGCCAGCAGCCCCGCGAAGGGCAGCGTGTGCCGGCCTTTGCCTTTGTCGGCGGTCATAGAGATGAGCTTGTCGAAGTTGGGCGAGAGCGGCCATTTCATATCGGGCCGCTCGGACAGCTCTAAGCGATAGTCCGCGATCTGGTCCCCGTCGGGATCCACGGCAGCGGCCCATTGGAATGCGAACTCGCTGCCGTCGCTCTCGCCCCCGTCGGCGGGATACACAGGCGCTGCCGGGGCATCGGGCGGCCTGGTGGCTGAACGCTCCACCCATTCGTGGGTGATGCGGAGCTTGCGCTGATCGGGACTCTCGTCGGTGTAGGTGAACGCGTTCTTGCCCACCACCATGCCCGGCAGGGCAAGCGGCGCCATCTGCACATCGCTGACGATCTGGATCGCCTTCAGCCTTGCGTCACCCTCGAGCTGGCACCGCAGGCGGTACTCGTACCATGGGCCCCACTCGGAGGGGAACTGATAGTCGAGGATCCCGTTCGACACGTCCGTCCAACTCTTATTGTCCTTCGACAGCCCGAACTTCGCCCCCGTGCCTTCCGCCACAAGGTGGCCGCCCACAAAGGGATAGGGGCTGCGCATCAGCCAGACGATAGTGCCGGTCTTGCCGGCCTCCGGCGCCAGGCCCTCGGGAGTGGCCCGGATGCCATCGGCCACCTCTGCACCCTTGCGCCAGAGGTCGCCGCCGAGGTCCGGACGGTACTCCCACAGGCCGTTGCATATCTTGCCCATCCATTCGTCGCTCTTCACCTGGTCCTTGGGGTGTGAGTTGCCCTGGTACTTCAGGGGCATCGCATGCCCCCACCGCCAGACCAGTGCCTCGCCCGGGCGCAGCACCATGTTCATGCTGTGGCCCCTGTAACCATCGCGCGCTCCGCTGGCTGGCCCCTCGTAGACGTACTGGGCAGCCTCCCACTCGCTCTGCTTTGTGCTGTCGGGGGAGAGGATCCCGTGGACGCGGGTGCGCCTGATGAGGTCATGGTCGCGGGCCAACTCCTGGGCGCTGGCAATGGTCTTGTTGTCCCGCCTCAGGTAGATGTTCTGCATGTCGCCGTCCATCAGATGCCATCCGCCATCGTAGAACACCTCGGAAATGCAGTGTCCCACAAGGTACGCCGGACAGGCCTTCAGGCCGGCGGCCTGCCAGAGGCCGGCGAGGGCGACCGAGTTGTCGCCGCAGGCGCTGTATCCCCGCACATTGAAGAGCTTTACCGGGTCGCCGGTTTCCGCACCGCCCCCGGCAGCGTGGTGCCAGCGATAGGTGGTCTCCCCGTAATAGAGGGCGATCGCCTTCTCCCGGTCGGTCATCCCGGGCAGCGTGAGGCTGGCAATGATCTCGGGGATGGTGCGGTAGTTATTGCGCCCGTTGGAGAGCCAGGGGTTCACTACGTCGGTGTCGCCGACGTTCTCCATGCGCACGGCGCGGTTGGATTCCCATAGTTGCTTGTAGGCAAACCAGACGCCGACCGGCTGCCGGCAGTTCTCGCCATCCATTGTGCCGCCCTGGACTAGGGAGTATTCATGCCTTGCGGCTGCGACCTCCTCGACGTGCCGCCTGGGCACATCCGTCGGGTTCGTGTTGTCCGCCCAGGGCGCCATGCCTTCCTTGCGCGCAGTCTGCGCCATGGACATGCTCCAACCTCCCACGAGAAGTACAAAGATCACCAGCGCCGGCCAGAACTTCCGACAGCTCTTCATGATTCACCCCTTGCGCAGTGACAGGATCGCCGTGCTCCAGACCCGGCAGTGTCCCGGATGCCGCCGGGCATGGCGCGATTCTCAGCGGGCCATTGTACACATTGCTGCGCGCCGTGCGTAGTGCTTGCTGCGGCCAACTGCCCGGCAGGTCCAAGCGGCGAAATGGCTCAGTGCAGGCGCCATGTGCGGCCTGGAGCCAGCGCTCCCTCAGGCGTCAGGGACTCTCCGGCTTTACATCCTTAGCGGCTTGAGCTTGCTTCTGTGCCTGAGCCCCCAAGGCGACGAGCCCGCCCAGGTTCATCGTGTCGAGGACCGTGCTGGGAACCAGGATCATGGAGCCGCCTGCCCGAAGGCCCTCGTAGAGGATGTTCATTGCGCGAAGCTGCAGCGCCACCGGGTTGTCCATGTAGCCCTTGGCGGCTTCGGCGAACTTCTGGGCGATCTCCACTTCAGCATCGCCTAAGATGGTGCGTGACTGCTTCTCCCTCTCCGCCTGGGCCTGCTTCGAAAGGGCATCGCGAAGGTTGTCCGGAATGGAGATGTCCCGAATCTCGATAGAGGCTACCGTAATGCCCCAGGCGTGCGTCTTATCCGCAAGCACCTTCTGCAAGGTCTCCGCGACCTTCTCGCGCTCGGACAGTATCTCGGCGAGTGTGTTGAGGCCCACGATGTCGCGGAGCGCCGTCTGGACGGCCAGGACAATGGCCTGGTAGTAACTCTCCACCTCAAGCACGGCCTTCTGGGTGTCCCAGACGTGCCAGAAGGCGATGGCATCAATGCTCACCGGGACGGTGTCCCGGGTAAGCATGGACTCGCCGTAGAAGTCCGTCGTGCGCACGCGCATGTCCACTATTCGCGCTACGCTGTCCACCACAGGGACGACCATGAAGAACCCGGGGCCCTTGACGGAGTGAAAACGACCCAGCCGAAGGACCAGCGCTCGATCCCACTCCGCCAACAACCGAGCGGAGAGGGACCACAGGACGGCGATGATGACTCCAACCACGACCGCGTATGCGGCCGCGCGCACGTGCCCCGTGCGTCCCAAGAGGATCGCCCCTCCAATCGAAAGGAACAGGATGGCGCCCGTGGCGACCTTGAGCGGAGCGCTCGTCTTCAACCGCTGGAACTCCCGTGAGGCGTGCTCGTGCCTAAGCTGCTCCATCGTGTCGGACATGACCTCCTCCTTTCAGCCTTTCTGCTCCCTGGGGACCGTGGACTGCATCTGCGTGAGCTGATTGATCAGCTCCCGGATGCCGATGTTCAGCAGTTGCGCCCTGCTGACGAAGTCATGGCAAAGCGCCTCCAGCGCCCGCTGCTTTTCGTCTTGAGACCAGGACCGCGCGGGACCCGACCTTACAAAGACGCCGGAGCCCTGCTGCGTATCCAGCACGCCGAGCATCTCCAGTTGGGAGTAAGCCTTGACGATCGTGTTGGGATTGACCTCCAGAGTGACCGCGAACTCCCGTATCGTCGGCAATCGGTCACCCGGGGCAATCGCGCCGCTGGATATGCCGGCAAGGACCATGTCAACGATCTGCCGATAGAAAGGAACCGGGCTCTTCTTGTCCAGCTTGAAGTTAACCACTGTGCCAGTATTATAGTACACCAGTTAGCCTTTGTCAAGCCTGTTTCTGCGAAGATCCGGATCGGGAGAGCGAAAATCCCGCCTGCCTCGCAGCTGCAGTCAATCTGCGGGTGACATGTGCGGCCCCAGCTTAGCTCTTCGGGGACAGTGAGCTTGCCAGGCCATGTGTTTCCGGGTAGCATTCGTGGGCTGGTCACGGTTCATTTCCGATGGCGCCAACTTAGAGACTCTTAGAACGGAAAGGGGACGATTATGCCTGGGCCAGGAGCCTTCTGGGTTGGGGAGGAAGAGAAACGCGAGGTCCTCGAAGTGCTGGAGTCCGGGTACCTGTTCCGCTACGGGAAGCTGGACGACCCCCGGTTCAAGGCGAAAGTCTACACGCTCGAGCAGGAGGTGGCGAAGTACTGCGGCGTCCGTTATGCCGTGGCGACTTCGTCCGGCACGGCTGCGCTGCTTATCTCGCTGCAGGCCCTGGGGATCGGGCCGGGCGACGAGGTCATCTGCCCGGCCTACACCTTCCTGGCCAGCTACACGTCCGTCATAGCTGCAGGAGGCGTGCCCGTGCTAGCTGAGGTGGACGAGAGCCTTACCCTTGACCCCAAGGACATCGAGCGGCGGATCACGCCCAGGACCAAGGCCATCATGCCCGTGCACATGCTCGGCAATCCCTCGGATATGGACGCCATTATGGATATTGCGGGACGAGCTGGCATTGTGGTTCTCGAAGACGCCTGCCAGTCGGTGGGTGCTTCGTACCACGGGAAGAAGACATCCGCGATCGGCGCCATGGGGGCGTTCTCTCTGAACTTCTTCAAGACCGTGACGGCGGGCGATGGCGGGGTGGCGGTTACCAACGACAAGGAGCTTTACGAGCAGGCGTTCGGGTACCACGATCAGGGCCATTCACCGAACCGCGCGGGCGTAGAGGTCGGCCACCGTCAAATCCTCGGCCTCGACTTCCGCATGAACGAGGTGAGCGGCGCGGTTGCCCTTGCACAGTTCAGGAAGATTGACAAGATCCTGAGCACGCTGCGCACAAAGAAGGCCAAGCTGCGCCAGGCCATCGGCAAGGTCAAGGGCATGCACTACCGCACGGTGCATGACCCCGCGGGCGAGTGCGCGACGCTGTTGGTGGTCATTTTCGACTCCGCCGCGAAGGCGGCCGACGTGGCCGTCAAGCTGAACACGAAGACCGTGAGCCAGAGTGGCTGGCACGTCTACAGCAACATGGAGCACATCATGCGCTACATGGCCGAGCACGGCCAGCCTCACGGCAAAGGCGCCTATCCACACACCGACGACATCCTCGCACGCAGCATCGCCCTGAGCGTGGGCGTGGTGGACGCGGGCCTCGGCGCGGGCTTCGGGATCAACATAGACGCCAGCGACCAGGACATCCAGCGGTGCGCGGACCAGTTCAAGCGCGCCTGCGGCGAGTGAAGGTCGGGAGGGAACGATGAGGGCCAGACGGCAGGGAAAGTCAGCAGCGGCGCGGTCAGCCGGCGCAGAAGGCATCGTGCGCCCGATACAGAAGGGCGATTGGAACCTGGCGTACCTTTTCCCGGAGGAGATCGCCGCGGCGCGGGCGAGGATCGGCCTCGTGATCCTGCCCATAGCGCCCGTCGAGTGGCACGGGCCGCACATCGCGATGGGGTGCGACAACCTGCTGGCCCACGCCTTCGCGCGAGAGCTGGCGAAGGAGTTTCGCTGCCCCTATTACCCGCCCCTCGTAGTCGGCACGGAGCGCGAGCGCCAGCCGGAGATGCTCAAGTCAATCGGCTTCAAGGGCAACGAGTTCATCGAGGGGATGGACTTTCCGGGGAACTCCGTGGCCAGCGGTTACTACCGTGAAGAGGTCTTCGCTGCGGTGGTGCGGGACACGCTTGACATCTTATTCGGGCGGATGAAGTTCCGGCGCGTTCTGATCGTCAACGGGCATGGCGCCGTGAACCAGAAGGAAGTGCTGAACCGCCTGTGCAGCGAGTTCAACGCGGGCGTATCGGGCGGCAAGCGCGTGATGTGGGTGTACCCGGGCTTCCCGGACGCTCTGCTCGACCAGAGCATCGGCCACGCGGATGCCGCCGAGGCATCCATGCTGGCTGCCAGCTTTCCAGAGTGCCTCGACCTTTCCAGACTGCCGAAGGGCGGGCGGCTGAAGAACACGGCGTTCGCGGTAGTGGACGGAGAGACCTTCGACGGGTCACCCACGCCTGACCGGACGGTGCGCCTCAAACACGACCCGCGCAAGCACACCGACGCCGAGCAGGGGAAGAGGTACCTCGCGGACGCCGTCAAAGAGGCCGTCCGCGAGGTCAAGAGGACGCTGCTGGGGAAGTAGGCCGAGGCCGCATCTATGTCAGGCCGGACTTCCGCACGGTCAAGCCGCGTGCCAAGGGGCGCGCGGCTTGGCCGTGGCACCCACTGTCAGGACTTCGGCGGGGCGGGGGGCGTACCGGGTAGGTGAGAAGGGCCTCAGTAAACGCCATCAATGAAGGCATACGCGAGGATGTGGGTGATGACGAAGAAGGCGTCTTCGAGCCGTCCCATGTAGTCGGTCGGGACGGTGATGGGGATGTCCGCTATGTCCTTGAGCCGGCCGCCCGTCGAAGTGGTGAGGCCGACGGTGGTGACGCCCGCTTCTTTTGCATATTCGACGGCGCGGAGCACGTTCGGGCTGTTGCCGCTGCCGCTGATGGCAATCAGCACGTCACCCTCAACGGCGAAGTTGCGCAGGGGCTCGACAAACACGGAATCATAGCCCACGTCATTGGCAAGGGCCGTGATGGTGGCGATGCTGTCAGTGAGGCCGACCATTCGCATGCGCCTTGCGCGGCCGAGCGACGCACCTTTCATGATGTCCACGACCATCTGGGAGGCGATGCTCGCGCTGCCTCCGTTGCCGCAGCTATAGATTGTGCGGCCCTGATCGCGGGCTCGCTGCATGGCCTGAATGGCGCGGTGGATGGCATCAGTATCCAGCTTCGACAGGACGTCGCTGAGGGCCGTCAGGTAGCTGCGGGCGTGATCTGTCTGTGCCACTATTCTCTCTCCTGTCGCTGCTTGAGCCAGAATTCGAGTTGCCCCGGAAGTTGGTCGCGGCGGGCTGTGCCCGTGGTGGCGAGTTGCTGCACCGTGATGGAGGCCACGAGGCACCCGACGAGGGCGGCTTCGGGCAGTTGCGCTCCCGCAGCAAGGGCCAGCACGCAGCCGGCCGTCATGCTGTCACCCGCCCCTGTGGGGTCCACCTCGCAATCCAGATGGACGCCGGGCACCTGAGTGACCTCGGGATCGGTTGCGATCGCTCCCTTCTCGCCACGCGTGGCGACGACGGGCGCCCCGACGCTGGCACGGAGGCGCTCAAGGCCGAACTGGAGCGTTCCCAGGTCCACTTCCATGCCCGGCAGGGGATTGGGCACCTGCGCGACTTCAAACTGGTTGGGCTTGATGATGACGTTGCGGAACAGCGAAATATGCGTGCGGCTGTCCGCCCAGAAGACGATGTTCGGATTGCGGCGCGCCCGGCCGGCTATCGCATTGCGAACTCGCCTGGTGACGACGCCGCAGTCATCCGCCTCAACCTGATCGGCAACGATGACGGCGTCCACCTGCGGGATGACGGCGTCGAGCGCTTCGATGATGCGCTCTTCCAAGCTAGGCGGGGACGGGACGCGGTTCTTCGTATCGTATCGCTCATGCTCGCCGGCCAGCGTGGGGTCGGTCATGTCCCTGGGCTTCAGGTACTGCATGGTCATCTTGTCCGGCGCGGTCAGGAGCAGGTCGGTCGAGCAGCCGAGCGCACGCAGATCCTTGCGAAGGTCATATGCCTCGCCGTCGTCGCCGGTGAACCCGACTGCGTGCAATTGGCCCGTCTCCAGGGCCGCCAGGTTCAACACCACCGTTCCGGCGGCGCCGGGGCTGTGGCGCACGCGCACTACCTGGTGGGCGACCTTGCCCGATTCGACGCTCTTCTCAGCGATGCCGGGATCGCAGTCGAGGTATTTGTCCAGGAAGAAATCTCCGAGGACGGCGACGCGGAGCGACGGGAAGCGCTGCGTCAGTTCAGCAAGCCGTTCGGGCCTCATGGGTTCGAGCAGTCTCATGGCGCTGCCCTCTGGATGATGCGATCGTACAGGGCGGGGATGGCGGCGGCATGGTCGCCACGGACGTAGAAGCTGGTCCCCCCGTCCGCAACCGTCCTCACGAGGACAGTCTTGTAAGGCCGGAAGTAGTAGGCCGGCTGCGTCTTGGGGGCCTCAGCGGAGACATCCGCTGGGAGGTCAACCATGTCGAAGACGGCGGTCGTGAAGCGGCGGATCTGGCGACCGCGCTGGCGGGCGACGTTGCGCGCCATGGCCAGGGCCTTCAGGTATACCTCAGGCCCCATGACGGCGGTGCCGAGATTGAGGAAGGCGCCGCCTTCCAGGCCGGTTACGCTTTGCGTGTAGATAAGAAAGTCTGTGTAGGTAGCGGCGCCCGTGGCGGCCCCGTCGAAGTTCGGGTGCTCGTGGATGATGTCCTGCCCGATGGCGACATGGACGGTCACGGGCACGCCGAGCCGCACGCCCGCTGCGAGGACGCTCGTGCCACGACCGGCGAACCCTTCTTCCAGGATCATCCGGCCAACGGCTTCGCCGAAGCCGATGCCCTCCTTCGCGCCGGCGGCCACGGCATCGTTGATCCGCCCCGTCTCCTTCCAAAGGCCGAACTGACCTTCGCTCACGTAGCGGGCCACGCTTTCGCAGGTCTGGCCGATGAGGGCCAGCTCGAAGTCGTGGATGGCCCCCGCGCCGTTAAGCGCCAGGTGAGTGAGCAAGCCGCGCTCCATCAGGTCTATGAGCAGCGGGCCGCAGCCCTTGCGCAGCACGTGGGCACCGCAGGCGAACAGAATGGTTGCGTCAGCGCGCGCTCCCGCCACAATGCGCTCGGCAAGCACGGGGATCGCGGGATGGTCGAAGGGTGGTCGCGGGCTGTCGGGGAAGATCATGACAGACCTGTCCACGTCGTGCACGCGCGCGGAGAGCGGGAGCAGTTGTAGTTGACTTCGGTCGAATTGAGGAAACGGCATTGCGTGCCCTCCGATCTGTCCGAAAGGCCCGGAAGGGGGGGCTCAGTCGCCCCAGAGATAGCGCAGGAGCGGGGCGTAATCCCGGAAGTCAGGGATCACGATGTCCGCCCCGGCGCCGATAAGCCTGTCGCGTTTCCACTCGTCGGGTCTGCCGCTGCGATGGGCTTCGTCGCTCGCCACGGCGACGGCGGTGCCGCCTGACGACTTCACGTTCAGGATCTCGACGTAACCATCGCCGAAGCCCAGGAGCAGAGAGCCCTGAATGCGGTTCTCACTCAGGATGTGGTCTATGACGGCCTGCTTTGAGAACTTCTTGTACTCCTTCTGCGCTCCGTAGACGTGCGGTCCGAAGTATCGGTCCAGGGTCAGCAGCCGGGCCTCCTCGTCAACGTACTCCTGATCGGTCCCGCTCGCCACATAGAGGGCGACGCCTCGGTCCTTGAGCGCCGCGAGAATGTCGAGGGAACAGGGCACCATCATCTCCTCGGATTTCACCTTGCCGGAGCGCAGGGCCTCCCGCCTGTGGCGGATGCGGTCCATCAGCCGGTCAAGGTAAATCTGCTTATAGACGAGCGGGTCTTTGGGCATGCCGCCTCGGGCTTTGACCTCGTCGGCCAGACGGATCATCTGGTAGATGGTCTGCTTGCCGCAAAGCTCCATGACGTATCCGTAACAGTAATCATGCAGTTCCTCAGGCGACTCCTTGGTGCCCGTCTCCAAAAGGATCTCCACCATCATCGGCACCATTACGCTGGGCCAGCCCTCGCGGATGAGGCTCAGCGTGCCGTCGAAGTCGAACAAGACGTGCTGGGGCGGCGCTCCCAGTTCAGGCTCCCGGATGATCTCGATCGCCGTCTCGGGCAGAAACCGAGTGGGGCCGACGTCTCTGACGACTCTCTCGAAGTCTGCCTCGTGGTAGCCCTGTGTCATAATCGCAGATTGCCAAATGGGAGGAGCGTTTCTCAAGAGGGAGTCCGAGCCGGGCGGGCGACAGGTTTGACGACCACGCGGTCTCTGCCCGGGCGCGACGACAGGGCTCGGACACACAAACGGAGCCGCCTCGCAGCTCCGTTTACGGCCATGCTATCCGCCTACCGTCCGGGTGTCAAGACAACGTACGGGCCGCGAGCAAGAGCTCCCCGGCTCCGGGTCACGATGTCCAAGCAAACGAATTCCAGACGTTTGACATGGGAACTGTCATGGATTAGTGTCGGGAGAGTTTGCGTTTGATTGGCAGACGCTGTGATTCCCCGCGTAGTCAGCAGGCTGGGGTGGTCGGCGCCAGGGGGTTGCGTTCGCAGCAAGAGATAAGATCGCGGCTCTCTTGGTGGGGGCGTGCAGTAAGGCTCAGTTCAGAGATTCCACAGGCACTGGTTGGAGCGGCACAGAGATGACGGGCAAGGGTCTTACGGCGGCGGTCATCGCAGGAATAGCGTACACGGCGTTTTTCGCGGCAACCGGCCTCTGTCAGAGCGCCGCGCAACTCCCGAACGGCGTGAAGGCGGTCTGGGACCTGGACAAGGCATACAGGGAGAAGACTCCGACGCGCGAGCGCGTCTGCATCAACGGCCTCTGGCTCTGGCAGCCGGCGAAGGAAGGTCCGGTGGCCGTGCCCACCGACGGGTGGGGCTACTTCAAGGTCCCGGCGTGCTGGCCTGGGATCACGGACTACCTGCAGAAGGACTGTCAGACCATCTACCCCCATCCGAGTTGGAAGGACGTCAAACTGAACGAGGTCACCGCAGCCTGGTATCAACGGGAGATCACGATCCCTGCGGAGTGGACCGGCCGCCGTGTCAGTCTTCACGTGGAGTATCTGAACTCCTTTGCGACGGCGTACGTTGATGGCAAGAAGATAGGTGATATGCGATTCCCGTGGGGCGACGTCGACCTCACGGCGGCGTGCCCGGCCGGGAGCAAGCACGCCCTCAGTATGCTCGTCGTGGCCCTGCCACTCAGGGGAGTGGCGATGTCGTATAGCGATACGAACGTGCCCAAGGAAGTGAGGGGTTCTGTGGAGCGTCGCGGCCTGTGCGGTGATGTCTACGTGGACAGCACGCCGCAAGGGCCGCGCATGAACGAGGTCAAGGTGGACACGTCAGTGCGCAAGTGGGAGATCACATTCGGCGCCGCGCTTCAGGACCTGGCTGCGGACGCTCAGTATACGCTTCGCGCCCAGGTGATGGACAAGGGCCGGAGCGTCGGAGACTTCACGAGCGCGGCATTCAGGACGACGGACGTCAAAGACGGACGCGTCTCGTTCACCAAGCAATGGAAGCCCGAGAAGCTCTGGGATCTCCATACGCCTCAGAACACGTACCAGGTTAACCTCTCGTTGATGGACGCCGGCGGGAAGGTCTTGGACACGGCGCTTCCGACGCAGTTTGGATTCCGGGAGTTCTGGATACAGGACCGTGACTTCTACCTGAACGGCACGCGCATTTTCCTGTGTGCCGCACCGCTGGACAATGGGCAGATCGGGGCAGCTCTGGACACTTACGGCGCCGTGAGGGAGACGCTGGCGCGGAACAAGACGTTCGGCGTCAACTTCGTCTATACCCACAACTACGACTGCAAGCCGGGCTCTCATCTGAGCTATGACGAGGCATTGCGGGCGGCAGACGACGAGGGCTCCCTGTTGGCACTTTCTCAACCTCATTTCCAGGACTATGACTGGAAGGCTGCGGACGCCGAACAGGCAAACGGCTACGCGCGCCATGCGGAGTTCTACGTCCATGTGGCAGGGAACCATCCGTCGCTTGTCTTCTACGCCATGAGCCACAACGCAACCGGCTATGGCGATGACATGAGCCCCGACCAGATAGATGGGCTCCAGGACCCCCGGCCGGACTGGGCCAAAAACGGCATCAAGCCGGCTTTGCTGGCGGAAGGGATCGTGAAGCGGATGGATCCGGCGCGCGTCGTTTACCACCACTCCTCGGGCAACCTGAGCGCCATGTATACGCTCAACTTCTACGTGAACTTTGCCCCGATCCAGGAGCTTTCCGATTGGTTCGAGCACTGGGCTACGAAGGGCGTGAAGCCGTTCTTCACATGCGAATACGGGGTACCGTGCACGTGGGACTGGACGATGTACCGCGGTTGGTACAAAGGCGGGCGCACCTTCGGGAGCGCGCAAGTACCTTGGGAGCTATGCATCGCGGAGTGGAACTCAGAGTTTTCGGGCGACCAGGCTTTCAAGATCAGCGAATGGGAGAAGGATAACCTGCGCTGGGAGGCCAAGCAGTTTAAGACGGGGAACGGCTGGCATCGGTGGGACTACCCCCACGACGTGGATGCTGCGTTCGACGAGCGGTTCCCGATCCTCGCGCAGTACTTCACGGACAACTACCGTGCTTTCCGCACATTAGGGGTCTCGGCGACGAACATCTGGCAATACGGCGACTTCTGGAAGCTGCGCCCCGGCCTTGACAGGAGGCGCAAGGATTTCAAGGTCGACTGGGATGCCCTGCAGCGGCCGGGGCTCAGCCCCGACTACCTGGAGGCGCCGTTTGCATGGATGAACGTGGCCTTCGAGCGTACGGACTGGATTCCGACGGTCGCGGCGGAGTCGCTGTTCCGCAACAACATGCCGCTGCTGGCGTACATCAGCGGCAAAGGCGCGGCGGTTACAAGCAAGGACCACAATTTCTATCCTGGTGAAACCGTCGAGAAGCAGCTCCTCGTGATCAACAACTCACGCGAGCCGGTGACGTGCGAGTGCGGTTGGTCGCTGGCGCTGCCCGAGCCGGCAAGCGGCAAGAAAGAAGTAAGCGTCGAGACCGGCCAAATGGGGGTGGTTCCGCTCAGCCTCGCCCTTCCGGCTAACGTCAAGCCCGGCAGGTATGAACTGAGCGCCACCTTCAAGTTCAGCAAAGGCGACCCGCAGAAGGATTCCTTCTTCATTGACGTCGTCGCGCGGCCGGCGGCTCTCCCGGCGGGCGCGAAGATTGCGCTCTTCGACCCGAAGGGTGAGACAGGCAAGCTGCTCAGCGCGCTGGGCATCCAGAGCCAGCCCGTAGACGCGAATGCCGACCTGTCCGGCTTCGACACCCTCGTCGTGGGCAAAGCTGCCCTGACGCTGAACGGGCCGGCGCCGGACATCACGCGGGTGCGCGATGGCCTGAAGGTGATCATGTTCGAGCAGACGTCGGAGGTCTTGGAGAAGCGATTCGGGTTCCGCGTGGAGGAGTACGGCCTCCGTTGGGTCTTCAAGCGGGTGCCCGACCATCCGCTCTTGGCCGGCATCACCGATGAGAACCTGTGGAACTGGAGGGGTGACGCGACGATTCTCCCGCCGCGCTTGACGTATGAGAAGCACCCGTATACCGGCGAGCCGAGGGTCAAGTGGTGCGACATTCCGGTCTCGCGCGTTTACCGCGCCGGCAATCGCGGCAACGTGGCCTCGGTCATCATCGAAAAGCCGGCGCGCGGCGACTTCATGCCCATTCTCGACGGCGGCTACAGCATCCAATTCAGCCCGCTGATGGAATACCACGAAGGGAAGGGGATGGTGCTCTTCTGCCAGATGGACGTGACGGGGCGCACCGAGAGCGATCCTGCGGCGGAAATGCTGGCGCACAACCTGTTGCAGTACGCTTCGGAATGGAAGGTGCCGGCCGTCCGGAAGGTCCTCTACGCGGGCGATCCTGTGGGGAAGGGCCATCTTGAGCGTGCAGGCCTCGCGGTGGGCACTTACGACGGAGGGAAGCTGTCCGCCGACCAGGTGCTGGTCGTGGGATCGGGCGCCGGGCAGAAGCTTGCCGCCAGCGCATCGGCCATCGCGGACTTCCTGAAAGCGGGCGGGAGTGTCCTGGCCATGGGACTTGAGGAGGCGGATGTTAACGCGTTCCTGCCGACCAAGGTCAGCATGAAGAAAGCAGAGCACATTGCCGCCTACTTCCCGCCCTTCGGCAAGGGCTCCCTGCTGGCAGGGGTGAGCCCGGCGGACGTGCATAACCGCGATCCGCACGACTTCCCGCTCGTCTCGGCCGGAGCCACGGTGATCGGTGACGGCATTCTGGCCAAGGGGCAGAACGACAACGTCATATTCTGCCAGCTCGTCCCGTACACGATCAGCAAGGCGCAGGGAGGACTGGCTGCAGACACTGCAACCGCTGAGGACGCCGTGGACGGGAAGCAGAGCGTCCTGTTGGAAACGGGCACGACGACTCAAGCGGGCATTCAGTTCGGGACGCAGGTGAAGACCGTGCCGCAGGTCGGCCAGACCTGCACGTTCTCTGCCTTCGTCAAGGGCCTGGGCGAGCCAGTCACGGTACACCTCGAGGTGGAGCGGGCAGGCAGGCCCTGGGATCGGGCAGTGAAGGCGCCTGACGTCCAGGTGCCGGCCAACCAGTGGACGGAGATTCACACCACTTTCAAGGTTGACAAGCCTTTCCCGGAGGGCTGGCAACCGTACATTGCCTGCGCGCAGGACGGCGCCCGGTTCAGGGTAGACATGTTCCGGCTCTACGAAGGGGAATATACTCCGTGGAAAGCCCCCGTGCAGGGACAAGAGCTGCCGAACCTGATCACGAACCCGAGCTTTGAGAAGGGGCTGGATGGTTGGTACTTCAACTATGCTGAGCAGTACAACCTGAGGCGGACTTTCCGTCGTGCGTCTTTTCTCATGACGCGCCTGCTCGCCAACATGGGAGCGGCCGGGGTGACTCCCCTCCTGGATCGGTTCCACAGCCCAGTGGACACGACCAAGGCCGAGAAACGTTGGTTAGACGGCTTCTACATGGACATGCCGGAGGAGTGGGACGACCCTTACCGATTCTTCTGCTGGTAGGCTTTACGGCAGGCCGCCGGCCGAAAACGTGGGGCGGGCAAGCGCTCGCCCCATGCCAATCCCCGTAGCCTTCTGGTTCCCGGAGAGCAAGGGGGCCGGCACGCATGGGTGAGAGGGCTCCCACGAGGTCGCTGTGCCGTAAGCCTTAGGGCAAGACGCAGGCCATGGGAATCCTGGCAAACCACGCACACCTGATGCCCCCTCCAGTGGAAGGCGGCTGGTGGCCGGAAGGGGGTGTGGACCTGTTGCTCAAGCACCTGGACGCCTGCGGGATAGACAGGGCGGTTGTCTTCCCGCCGTTTGCGCATCAAGTCGCCAGGGGCATGAGAGGCGCGAACCTCTGGGCTCTGGAAGCGGTGAGGAAGCACGCTGATCGCTTCATTCCCGCCGGCTGTATGTCCCCCCTCGCTGAAGATGCGCTCGAAGTCTTGCGCATTCTTCACGACGAAGGCGTCAGGCTGGTGAAGATCCATCCCTCCGTAGATCTCCATGATATTGCCGCCCCGGAAGCAGCGCAGTTCTATGCAGAGGCCGAGGAACTCGGCATGGTTCTGGACTACCACACAGGTCCGCATGGGACGCGCCTCGCCCTTGCTACCCCGGAGAAGTTCGACGATGTAGCGTGCAATCACCCGAAGCTGAGACTTGTGTTTGAGCACATTGGGGGGAGGACCTATTTTGAGGGGTTCGCCGCAATTCTGGCAAACCACCGGGGAAGGACATTTGGCGGCCTGGCGAGCGTGTTCGACCCGGAGAAGAACTGGATGTGGTACCTTGACCGACGAGAACTCGAGGGACTGATACGATGCATTGGCGCGGGCAGCTTCATCTTCGGCCTGGACTTCCCTTGGAACTCCCCGGACCGCAGCAGACGCGATATTGAGGCAATCAGGTCTCTCGACATCTCGGAGCGGGACAAAGAGCTGATATTGGGTGGCAATCTCGCCGGGCTGTTAGGGACATAGAGGCAGCAGGTAGGACCCGTGCAGGCCGGGCGCCGATGGCCGGACTGTCCTCGGGCCGCCGGCGTTGCGCTCACTGCTGGACGAGCGGCGCCACCACGATGCCGAGGAAGTCCTGGCAGAAGTGCATCACCATGGGGGCCGCAAGGCTCCCCCGCCAGAGGTAGACCACTGCAAAGACCGCCCCGATCCAAGCGACGGTCAGCAGGCCCGCCATCCCTTCATAGCCATGGCCAACCGCGAAGAGGGCGGTCGAGACGAAGACGGCCGCGGGCGTCGAGCGCGTGAGTTCTCGCACGCGCAGCATGAAGTAGCCCCGGAATATGGTTTCCTCCGAGACGGCGACCACAGCCACAAGGACGCCCGCCAGTCCGAACTGTGCGGACCCACGCGGCGTCAGAAAAGGCTCGGGGCCGTGCGGTGCGTGAAGGCCGATAGCCATGAACCCTTGCTCAACCCATTGGGCGGTGAAGAAAAGCGGGATGAACAGCGCCAGGCCGATCGCGGCCTCCCTCAAGGCATGCTCCCGCCGCCAGCCGATCAGGCGCACTGACTCTCCATTGCGCCAGAGGAAGAATGCGATCAAGCAGACCAGGCCGATGTCCCTGGCAATTGAGGCGATGGCGAGCTGGGGGAAGCTTATGTTGGGAGGCATGCCTGCGAGAAAGGAGACCACGAGCGACGGTGTGATGAGGAGGCAGAAGACGAGCAGCTCCAGGAGTTGCTGCTTCCGCCCGGCCGCAGTCCACATCGCGTCTTGTGGCCCGAGTGAATCAGCCGTAGTGCGTCCTCCTTTCCGAGCGCGGGCAAATGGCGCGAGCCCGCCGTCAGCTTAACGCGACCCTGCGCGCTCCCCTGTAAGTCCGGATGGTCGCCACGAACAGAGGCACGACGCCCGCCAGAATGAACAGCAGGTCCGCCGGCAGCCGCAGCCATTCCAGGGACTTGATCAGCGGCTGGTTCAGAAATGCCGGCCCTCTGGCGTGCCAGTAGCCATTGCGAGCCACGTCCAGAAGCTGCAGGGCGCCCGTCGGGAAGAGGGTAAACACGACCATCAATGCCAGGCCGATGTTCAGCCCCCAGAAAGACACACGGACGAGCTTCTGCGTGCCCTCCCACTGCTCGTCGGTGGAAGCCTGTCGCAGCGCAAAGACCATCATGGCCACGGCCAGCATCCCGAAGACGCCCATCAGGGCTGCATGGCCGTGATTGGCAGTCAGGTTCGTCCCGGCCTCGTAGTAGCTGACGACGGGCAGGTTTATCAGGAAGCCGAAGATGCCTGCGCCGATGAAATTCCAGACGCCCACTGCGATCAGGAAGTAGAACGTCCACTTGTGCGGCAGGCCAATAGGCTTGCCGCACGTCTCACAGTCGGCGCGTGTGAGTTTCACGAAGTCCCAGGCATCCAGCGTGAGCAGGATCAGCGGCACCACCTCCATGGCCGAGAATACAGCTGAAAGCGCCATCGAGACGTTCGTCTGGCCGGTCCAGTACCAATGGTGTCCGGTGCCGACGATGCCGCTGCCCAGGAAGAGGATTGCGTCCAGATAGATGACCCGCAGGGCCGTCTTGCGGGACACCATGCTGAGTTTATAGAAGAGCACGGCAACCATGACGGTGGCGAACAGCTCGAAGAAGCCCTCCACCCAGAGATGGATGATCCAGAACCGCCAGGTGTCAACCACGGTGAATCGGCTGGCGGCGCCGAAAAAGAACGCAGGCAGGTAGAACACCGGGATGGCAAATGCAGCGAGCAGAAAAAGCGTGGAGATCTCCCGGTCTTCGCTTCTGGCAAGGGCGGGCCCGGCGCCACGGACCAGCAGGACGCACCACAGCAAGAACCCGACGACCAGGAGAACTTGCCACGCGCGGCCTAACTCAAGGTACTCCCACCCCTGGTGCCCGAACCAGAACCAGGCCTTCCCCAGAAAGTTCCATATTCCGAAGAATTCGCCCAGAAGGCTCCCGAAGATGACGACGGCCAGGGCGACAAAAAGGAGGTTGGTCCCGAGCACCTGCCCCTTCGGCTCCCGTCCACCCAGAACCGCACCTATGAAGAGCCCTCCGCCGACGAAGGCGGTGGCGATCCAGAAGATAGCGAGTTGAAGGTGCCAGGTGCGCAGCAGGTTGCTCGGAAGAAGGGCGGACAGATTCAGCCCATAGAAGCTCTTCGGATCTGCGCGGAAGTGCGAGGTGGCACCGCCGACAAGAACTTGACACAGGAACAGGAGGCCTACGAGGGCAAAGTACTTGAGCGTTGCGCGCTGGCTTGCGCCGGCGGTGCCGGGGAGCAGCGTCGGATGGAGGTGCGGCCGTTTTCCGCGCCATCCGAGATAGTCGAACCTGCCGAACGCGAACAGCACGGCCGCTGTCCCCGCAAGCAGGGCTATCAGGCTCAAGGCGCTCCATAAGATCGCGTCGCCTGAGGGACCGTTGCCGATGGCAGGATCGTACGGGAAGTTATTTGTATAAGAGTATGTTTTTCCGGGGACGCGGGCCGCCGACGCCCATGCCGTCCAGGCGAAGAAGGCTGTCAGTTGCCGCAGCTCCTCGTCGTCCGCGATGGCCTTCGCGCTTAGGCCGCGGCTGACCGTGGAGTCAGCAAAATAGGCCTTCCATCGGCCGATCTGGTCGCGATACGAAGCGGCTTCGGGCTCGGTGAAGGCCAGCGTGCCGGACTGGTAGTCATAGCGGTTCGTCGCCAGCAGGTGGTGGACCCGGCCCTCCAGAGCCTCGCGGTCCTCGCCGCTGAGGTCCGCGACGGGGCGATGAAAACGCTCCCTGGCCTCCCATTCACCGACGGCAAGCGCGAGCTGATGGAGATACTCGGCCGAGAAATCCGGCCCTATGTATGCCCCGTGTCCCCATATGGTGCCGTTGTCCATCAGCGCATGTTTGAGGAAGACCGCCTGGCCCGCGACGACGTCTCCGCCTGTGAAGACCGCCCTGCCGCTTTCGTCCACCACCTTCTCCGGCATGGGGGGGCCTGCCGTGTAAATGTGGCCGGAGAGCCAGACGAGAACGGCGAACTCGGACAGCACCACCACGAGGACACCATACCGCCACCAGGGGGACAGTTCTCCTCCAGTCTGTTCCTCATCCAGGCCCATCTTGCGCTCCCCGCGTCGTTCGAGTCTCAGGGCATCCGCCGTTGGGCCGACTACTCTGCGCACAGCCCGACTTCGGCAAAGGCTTCCCGCGTGCTCTGCAAGCTCGTGTGATGAACACCCCGGATACCAAGCGTGGCGGCAACCTCCACGAACATCTGCCGGTCGTCAATGTAGAATGCCTGTTCCGGCGTCACTTGCGCCACGTCCAGAGCGATCCGGTAGATATCTTCGTCCGGCTTCCGACAGTGCACAAAGCACGACGAGATGAAGAACTGCACGAAGTCCGTAAGCCGGAACTTCGCGATCCGGTAGACGGTCAACTCTCGCCCTTCGTTGCTCACGGCTCCGACGCGCAGCTTGCTCCGCTCGGCCACCTTCCGCACGAAGGCCATCGTGTCCGGGTAGGGCTGCGACTGGGCGAACATGTATTCCTTGAACTCGGCCGCCGAGAAGGCGCGCTCCTTGTAGAAGACAACGCGCCGGAGATAGGCGTCGAGGCTCAGCTTGCCCTCCTCATACGTGTCGAATGTCAGATGATGGCGTTCATCCATCTCATCGTGGTCAATGCCGAACCTCTCGGCGGCACCGAGCCGCGCTGCGCGATCCCAGCCGTTGGACAACAGGACGCCGCCGATGTCCGTGAAAAGCACCGATATGTCCGGGTAACCTGCCATAAATACGCACCTTTCGTGTCTCCGGCGACGGAGCGCATGGGCGTCAAAACGGGGACGCCTCACATCAGCCTACCGGCCGGCCGGCACCAGCATCCGCGCGGCCTCGATTACGTGCATCAGCGGCCCCGGGAAGACGCCCAGCCATATGAGCGCCAGCGTAAGCCCGCAAAGCGCGACCCCACCCGCCGGCGACAGTGACGGCGCCGGGAGCGGCTGCTTGCTCTGTCCTGTGCCTTCGGGCTCGTTCATGCGCGCATGGCCATACAGAACAACCACTACGCGCAAATAGTAGAAGAGCCCGATGGCACTGTTGATCACAAGGATGACAACCAGCAGCCACAGGCTCGACGTGACGCCTGCCGCCAGGACGTAGAATTTGCCGATGAAGCCAGCAGTCACCGGAATCCCTATCAACGAAAGCAGCATGGCCGTGAAAACGCCGGCCAGCCAGGGCCTGCGCCATGCCAGACCGCGGTAGTCATCAAGCGATTCCGCGTCCCCGTCCTTGCCGGAAAGCGCGCCGACTACACCCCAGGCGCCGAGGGTGGTGACGAAGTAGGCGACCAGGTAATAGCCGGCGGCCGCAACGGCCAGCCGCCCGCTCGACAGCAGCGCTACCAACAGGTAGCCCAGGTGCGCAATCGAAGAGTAGGCAAGGAGGCGCTTGACGTTGTTCTGAAGGAGGGCGAGCAGGTTGCCCCCGAACATTGACGCAATGGCTATCAGCATAAGCAGCAATTGCACAGGGCCGTGAGCGTGCAGGTGAAGGACGCTGTAATAGCGCAAGAGGAGGGCGAAAACGGCTCCCTTGCTCACCGTAGCGATAAAGCCGGAGACGGGTGCCGGCGCGCCCTGGTAGACGTCGGGCGCCCACAGATGAAACGGAACGAGCGCCAATTTGAACCCCAGCCCCACAAACACCAGCGCCAGGCCCAACAGAATCGGCACGAAATGCATTTGGCCCTCGACGCCAAGACGCGAGGCGATTTCTGCGAATTCCATCGTGCCGGCCTCCGCGTAGATCAGCGCCATGCCGAAGAGCAAGAAACCGGCGGAGAATGCGGCGAGGATCAGGTACTTGATGCCCGCCTCGATGCGCAAGGGCGCCTCTCGCTCGTAGGCAATCAACGCGTAAAGCGAGATGCTCAACGCCTCCAGGCCGAGAACGAAAGAGGCGAAGTGGCTGCTCGCCACCAGAGTGCTTGCCCCCGTTGCTGCGAGGAGCAGAAAGACATAGAACTCCTCGGGCCGGTCGCCTCGCCCGTTCAGATAGGCGCGGGCCTGAAGGGCCACCACGAAGGTCGCACACAGGATAAGGCCCATGAAGAAGAGTGCGTACCCATCAACGACGATCAACGAGGTCACGCGGTGCGGCGCCATCACACTCACGCCAAGCACCGAAGCGAAGCTCGCGGCAAGGCCGGCCAGCGTCAGCCCCACCGCCAAACCGTGGCTCCGCCGAAGGGCCAAAGTCAGCATGACCGCCGTCGCGGTGAAAGCCGGCAAGATGATGGGCAGGAGCATCGCGAGATCAACAGCCCTCATGGCCGGCCTCCACGCGCTGTTGCCGATGAAGCGGCCGACTCCGGCTGGACCGGGACCAGAGGAAAGCCTGCCTCAAGCGGCCCGGGTGCGGCAGCAACAACTGAAGTCTCTCGCATGGCGTCCAGCGCTGGTCCCGCGGTGCCGAGCACGGCCTTCGGGTACAATCCGATCCAGACAATCGCCACAATCAACGCTGTCGCCACGGCTGATTCCCTTGCCGAGAAATCCGGCACCTTCCAGCCCTCTTTGTTCGGCCCGTGGAAGGTAACCTGCACCAGCCACAAAGAGTATATTGCGGAGGCAACCATGCCCAGCACCGCCACCGCCGCTGCCGGGATGCTCACGGACCACGTCCCCAACAGGACCAGAAACTCCCCGATGAAGTTTCCCATCCCCGGGATCGCCATTGACGCCAACGCAAGGAAAAGCCCCACGCCCGCCAGGCGCGGCGCCGTGGACCAGAGGCCTCCCATCCTGCTGACGTCCCGAGTGTGTATGCGCTCCTGCAGCGCGCCGACAAGCATGAAAAGCCCGCCCGTGCTCAGGCCGTGGGCCACCATCTGGACGAGGGCGCCCCGCGTTGACAGCGCGTTCCAAGCGAAAGCCCCCAGCAAGACGAAGCCCATGTGGCTGACGCTCGTATAAGCCACCAGCCGCTTCAAATCCGTCTGCGAGAAAGCCATCACAGCGCCATAGATGATGCCGAAGACTGCAATGCCCATCATGATCGGAGCCGCGCTGTGCGCCGCCTGGGGGAAGAGCGGCAAGACGAATCGGAGCATCCCGTAGCCGCCCGTCTTCAAGAGCAGCCCCGCCAATATCACGCTGCCCGCCGTGGGGGCTTCTGTGTGCGCATCCGGCAACCACATGTGAAGCGGCACGGCGCCCAGCTTCACCAGGAACGCAACGAAGAACCCCAGCATCAGCCACATAGCGGCCGCCTGCCCCATCGGCGTCCCGAGCAGCGCCGTGTACTCGAATGTGTAAGTGCCCGTATTCCGCCCGTGCACGAAGTAGAGGCCCAGGATCGCCAGCAGCATGAACAGGCTGCTCAGTTGGGTGAAGATGAAGAACTTCACCGCCGCGGCGTGCCGCTCCTCGTGACCCCAGATGTCAATGAGGAAGAACATCGGCACCAGCATCAGTTCCCAGAAGAAGTAAAACAGGAACAGGTCTACGGCCAAAAAGACCCCGGTGATCCCCGCCAGCACCAGCATCAGGTTCAGGTGGAAGAGGCCTGCGCGCTCATGGATCTCCCGCCACGAAGACGCCACCGCCATAATTCCAATGAAAGAGGTAAGCAGTATGAGAACCACGCTCAGGCCGTCCACGGCGAGATGAAAGCTGATGCCGAACTGAGGTATCCAGGTCCACTGCAGTTCTGCCCGCCAGATGCCGTTTCCAGCGGGATCGGCACCGCTGAAGCACTGTCCCCACAGTGCCACGGCCAGGACAAGCTGCGCTGTTGCAGCCAAAAGCGCGACCCTGCGCGGCCAGAGGTCGCCCCGGCGGCCCAGCAGCGCCGCCAGCACGCCGCCGGCAATGGGCACTATGATGAGCCAAAGTAGCATCATCACCGCACCAGGATCCAGATGCCAACGACCGCGCCCATGACGATGGCCATCGCATACCAGCGCACGCGGCCGGTCTGCGTCCGCCGCAACGCGGTGTGCGCGGCGACGTTGGCCCGCACGACCGCCCGGCTGAAGGAGTCAATGAAGTCCGCTCTGTTGACGCGCGCCACACAGAGAAAGGGCCGCACAAAGAGCCGGTCGTATGCCCAATCGAATCCCCAGCCGGCCAGCCAGAGGCGGCGCAACCATGCTCCGGCGGCGGTCGCGGTCCAGCCCTCAACGCACTGCGGCCTGTGCAAGAACAGATAGTAGGCAAAGACGAGCCCCAGGATAGACGCCCCGCCGGCGAGCACTCCCAGCGCTGCCTCCGTTCCGGTCGCCTCATGCGCAGGAAGCGCCGATGGCAGCACGCCGTTCAGGAAGCTGGAGAAGGCGCGCACGTTGCCGAGCGCCCGAGGCGTTTGAGCAAAGCCCCCCACGATGGACAGCACGGAGAGCGCCGCCAGTGGGATTATGATGCAGAGCCCCGGCCTCAGACGCGGCCTCTGCCTCAACTCGCCGAAGAACGTGAGGAACACCATGCGGAAGCTATAGAGGGACGTCAGCAGTGCCCCCACCAGCCCGGCCGCACAGAGCCAGCGGCCGCCTGCCTGCGACGCCCACGCGCTTGAGAGGATGGCATCTTTGCTATAAAAACCCGCGGTCACCAACGGCAGGGCTGACAGGGACGCCGCCGCTATGACGAACGCCAGGAAGGTGCCGGGCAGCTCCTTCCGCAGGCCGCCCATCCTGAACATGTTGTGCTCGCGGTTGAGCCCCAGGATCACCACCCCGGCGCCAAGGAACAGGAGCGACTTGAAGAACGCATGCGTCATCAGGTGGAAGATCGCCGCCGACCACGCGCCCACGCCCAGCGCCAGAAACATATACCCGATCTGGCTGATCGTGGAATAAGCCAGCACTCGCTTGATGTCCGACTGAGCCAACGCGGCGAACCCGGCGTAGAGCAGGGTTACCGCGCCGATGACGGCGACGGCCGTCTGCACGGGCGGCGCAAGTGCGAACAGCACGTGCGTCCGTGCAAGAAGGTAGACCCCGGCCGTCACCATCGTCGCCGCGTGGATGAGAGCGCTGACCGGCGTCGGGCCGGCCATTGCGTCCGGTAGCCATGTCTGGAGCGGGAGCTGCGCAGACTTGCCGAGGGCTCCCCCCAACAACAGAGCCGCCGCCGCAACGGCAAGGCCCGAGCCGCCTCCCCACTGCTGCGATGCCCGCTGCATGAGCGCCTGTATGTCGGAAGAGCCCAGGTTCGTGAAGAGCAGCAGCAGCCCCGCCGCCATGGCCGCGTCGCCGATTCGGGTCACGATGAACGCCTTGCGGGCCGCGCGGCCGTTCGCCGGGTCCACGTACCAGAACCCGATCAGGAGATAGCTGCACAGGCCCACCCCTTCCCACCCGAGATAAAGCAGCAGCAGGTCCCCGGCCATGACCAGCGTCAGCATCGAGCCGACGAAGAGGTCCATGTAGCAGAAGAACCGGCTGTACCCTTCGTCGCCGGCCATGAACTGGACCGAGTAGAGCAGGATCAGGAATCCGACGACGCTCACGACGAGCGACATGACCGCCGCCAATGGATCCAGGTAGAGAGCGATTCGCGGCCCGAAGCCCGCCGCGCCGACCCACTGCCAGAGCACCTGCGTCCAGGCATTCCCGGCGGGCGGTGCGGCGACAAGACTCGCAGTGACCACCGCCGCCGCCACGGCCGACATCCCCACAGATGCGGTCCCGACCGCGGCAACGCTCACGCGCGACAGGCGCCGGCCGCATAGCGCGAGCACAAGAAAGCCGGCGAAGGGCAATGCCGGGATCAGCCACAACAGCTCAAGCATCTCATCCCCTCATCTTGTCGGCCGCGTCTACGTCCAGCGTCCGGAAGTGGCGGTAAAGCTGCAAGACCAGAGCCAGGCCCACGGAGACCTCTGACGCAGCCATAGTAAGGATAAAGAAGAACATCACCTGCCCGTCCGCCTGCCCCCATCGCCAGCCGGCCACCACAAATGCCAGCCCCGAGGCGTTCAGCATGATCTCGATGCACATCAACGTGAAGACCACGTTCCGGCGCACCATGACCCCCAGGACACCCAGCGCGAACAGGATTCCTGCCAACATGAGAGCGTGTTCTACTGGCACCGTTGCCATCACGGACCTCCCGGTTCATGTGCCGCACGCCGGCCCAGGTGATAAGCGCCCAACAGGGCGGCCAGCAGCACCAGCGACGCCAACTCGACGCCCAGCACGTACGGCCCGAAGAGCGCCGCGCCCACCTGGCGCGGCTCGACCACGCCGCCGGTCGGCTTCGGCCATCCCGCGCATGTCAGGACGTACACTACCTCGGCCAGCAGGACCGCGGCGAGGATTCCCGGCCCGCTCCAGGCGCGGGCGTGCAGCCACTGCCGTTCCTGCCCCGCGGCGGCTCCTCCCAGGTTCAGCAGCATCATCACGAACACGAAAAGCACCATGATCGCCCCGGCGTAAATCAGCACTTCCAGGGCCGCCATGAAAGGAGCGCCCAGGACGAAGAAGATCACTGCAACGGCAAGGAGCGACACGATGAGGTAGAGCAGCGCGTGCACCGCCTTGCGTTCCATGATGACCATCGCCGTGGAAGCCACTGCGATGATCGCAGACATGTAGAAGACCGTATTCATTGCACCTGCTTTAACCCGTTCGGCCTCAAGGCATCAGCCCGCGCAGGTCCACGGGAGGCTCCTCGTTCTCCGCCTGCCCCGTGTCTTTGCCGCCGATCTTCACTCCCGCCACGCGCCAGTAGTTGTAGCCGGGATACTTCCCGCACCCGCTGATCAGCAGGTCCTCTTTCTCGTACACAAGCTTCTGCCGGTCATATTCGCTCATCTCGAAATCCGGTGTCAGTTGAATGGCGTACGTCGGGCATGCCTCTTCGCAGAAGCCGCAGAATATGCACCGCGAGAAGTTGATGCGAAAGAACTCCGGGTAACGCCGGCCCGTCTCATCTTCTGCAGCCTGGAGCGCGATGCACGAGACCGGGCACACGGCAGAGCACAGATAACAGGCCACGCAGCGCTCCCCGCCGTCCGGGTCCCGCGAAAGGATGATGCGCGCCCTGAACCGCGGCGGCATGTATGGCCTCTGCTCCGGATACTGAACCGTTATCCGTTTCCGGAACAGGTGCAGGAAAACAAGCCACAGGGTCTTGAACACGCTGAGCATGATGGCCCCTCACCCTCGGACCAGGAGGAGCACGCCGCCGGTTGCCACAACGTTCAACAGCGCCAGCGGAAGCATGACCTTCCAGCCGAACGACATGAGTTGGTCGTAGCGCAGACGCGGTAACGAGCCGCGCATCAGGATGAACAGACAGATGAGAAGCAGCGTCTTCAGGACAAACCATGCCAGGGGCGGCAGCACAGGCCCGAGCCAGCCGCCAAAGAATAGCGTCACGGTCAGCGAGCAGATTACGACAATCGCAACGTACTCGCCTAACAGGAACATGGCGAACTTCAGCCCGGAGTATTCCGAGTGGTAGCCCGCCACCAGTTCGTTCTCTGCCTCCGGCAGGTCGAACGGCAGCCGGTGCGTCTCGGCTATGCCCGCGATGAAGAAGAGCAACAAGCCGGCCGCCTGCGGGACGCAGAACCACATGTGCCTCTGCGCCTCGACGATCCTGGTCAGGTTGAACGACCCCGCCATCAGGACCACACCCATCACGGACAGGCCCATGAATACCTCGTAGCTCAGAAGCTGGGCCGCCGACCGCATCCCTCCCAGAAGGGGGTACTTGCTGTTCGATGCCCATCCGGCCAGTGCGATGCTGTACACGCCCATCGCCGTCATGGCCAGGACGAAGAGTAGGCCGATGTTCAGGTCGGCCACCACAAGCCCGGGGCCAAAGGCCACAACGCCGAGGGCCAGTAAGGCGGCCACCACGATGATGGCGGGCGCCACCACAAACACCGGCTTGTCCGCAAAGTCCGGGATCCAGTCTTCCTTCGTGAATATCTTCAACATGTCGGCCACGATCTGCAGGAGCCCCAAAGGACCCAGGCGGTTCGGCCCCCACCGGTCCTGCCACATCGCAAGCAGCCGGCGCTCCACCCATATCAGCGCCGCTGCCAGCGTCAGCACGCCGACTAACAGCACCACGATGATGCATATCTCTCGCATGGCCGTGCTCACGCGCCCCCTTTCTTGCTGGCCTCCGCTTTGCCCCTGCGCTGCACCGCGCCCCAACCTCCCCAGGCTGCACCTTCGATTCCGGTCAGCCCCGCGGGGACGCCTGCAACGCCGTCCGGCATTGTCGGCGCCACCCGCACGGCCAGCCGCAAGGCCCCCTCCCCTGCAGACACTTCGACTTCCTCCCCATGGCCCACCGCCAGGCGCTCAGCATCTTTGGGGCTTAGCGCCACGTACGGCTCGGGCGCAAGCTCGGCAACGCCGGGGGAGAGGATGCTCAACTCCTCGGAGCCGAAGACGTGATAGAGGGGCACTATCAGCCATTCCCTCTCCCTGCGCCGGAACGCGTCGGGCACTTCGGCGAAGTAGGCCGCCTTCGCGCTGCCGTCAATCTCGATCAGCCGCCTCCCGGGATCGCCTCCTCTGAGCGGGCCCCCGACCTCCGCCTGGTACTTGCTGAAGGCCTGCACGGAGTTCCAGCCCGGCGCCCACAAGCGCGGGTTCAAAGCCGGCGGCGGCACGCCGTGGTAACCCTCCATCGAGAATGTGAGCGCCGAATCCTCGTCCCGGGTTGGGGGAGGCTCGCGCACCGTCACGTTCGCAGTCATGGCTGTCCGCCCGCTGTAGCGGTGCGGCTGCCGCGGAATCTTCAGCCCCGCCACCCGGAATCCAGCCGGCGGCGCAACCTCCGCCATCGCGCTGAATGCAGGCATCGCTTGAGCCAGAGCCGCCGTGATGTCGTCCAGAGTAGCCCAGGCGGACGCCTCCGCCCGCCCGGCTGCCGTCATCAGGTCGCGCAGCCACTTCCAGCTCTCCTGCACGTCCTCCGCGGGCGCCATCGCCTTGAAGAAGCGTTGCGCGCGTCCTTCGTTGCTCACCAGAGTGCCGTCCGCCTCCGCAAAGGTTGCCGCCGGGAATGCCACCTTGGCTTTCCGGACCGTCGGGTTGTCCAGATGATCCAGCACGATCACGTGCCTGGCCGCCGCGAGGAGAGCGTCAACCGTCGCAGCGCCCGCGCGGCGGTATAGGTCATTCTCGAGAATGACAATTGTGTCGGCAGCCCCGCTCCGGAGGGCCTCCAGCGCCGCCTCGAGGCTGCACCCGCCCATGAGGGCCACGCCCAGAGTATTGCACTCGGGCATCGTGAAGCAGAGCGCGGGCTCTCGCCCGCATGCGCGCAGCGCCCAGGCCACGTTCGCGGCGGCTTGCATCAAAAGCGCGCTCCCGCACCCGGCGCCCGACAGCACAAGCGGCGAGTCGGCCTCCCTCAACGCGGCGGCGACCGTCTCGGCCTTCCGGCGCAATTCCTCAGGCAGACCCGGCACGCCCGGAGCGCTCGGATCCAGGGCGTGCGCAACTGCGAAGCCGACCCGAGCGAGGTCGTCCGGCGCCCCATAGCAGATGCACGCTGACATGTCCTCGAGCTTCGTGCCGCACAGCGTTGCCATGTACAGGTCGGCCCTGATCGGCCTTGCCGCCTCCCGCATGGCTTCCAGGCCGAAGGCCGTCCCAGGCAAGGCTTCCTCCGCCTCTCTCACCGCGGCGTCCTCCCAGGCCCGTATCTGCAATGCCCCCGGGACCTTGGCGCCCTTCTGCAGCAACTCCCACCGCAGCGCAAGGGCGAGCATAGGCGCCGTATTCGTCACGTCCTCACCTAAGATGAGGGCGGCATCCGCGCGCCCGACCTCCTGCACGGACGGGGCGCGCACATGTCCTCTTCGCATGATCTCCAACGCCGTGGCCGCAAGAAGACAGTCGCGCTCGGACATGCCCTGGCAGAAGCGCTCGGCGCCTGCCAGCGCCCGCATCGCAAAGTTTGCCTCAACTGAGGCGCGCGGCGACCCTATCCCCAGAATGCCTTTGCTGTTGCGTAGAATCTCCCCCGCGTGGTCCAGCGCCTCCCGTCGGCCCACGACTTCCGCCGCCCCGCCGCCCCGCCGAACCATAGCCCGGCGGATGCGGCGCTCGCTGTTGACGAACTCGTATCCAAACCGCCCCCGGTCGCACAGGAAGAAACCGTTGACCTCCCCGTTGTAGCGGTTCCGAATGCGCCGCAGCGTGCCGTACCGCTCGCCCGGAATGGTGTTGCACCCGACTCCGCAGTGCACGCAGACGGATGGCGCCGTCTGAAGGTCCCAACTGCGGGTGAAATGCCGCTTGAAGGTCTTGTCCGTGAAGACCCCCGTCGGGCAGACCTCCACCAGGTTCCCGCTGAACTCGTTCTCAAGGACGCCGTCCCTTTGGCGCCCGAAATAGACATAGTGGTGGCTGCCGAAGACATCGAAGTCGCGGCCGCCGGCAAAGTCCCGGTAGAACCTCACGCACCGGTAGCATGCGATGCACCGGTTCATCTCGTGGTTCACGAACGGGCCCAGGTACTGGTTCCGGTGCGTGCGCTTCGTGAACCGGAACTCCCGATACGTATGCCCGGCCATCACCGTCATGTCCTGAAGGTGGCATTCGCCTCCTTCGTCGCACACCGGGCAGTCGTGCGGATGGTTCACCATCAGGTACTCGATCACCGCCTTGCGGAACGCCTTCGCCTCCGGATCCTCAATCGAGATGCGGGTCCCGTCCGTCGCGGGCGTCATGCATGACATGACGATCCTGCCGCGCGAGTCTTTCTCGTCCTTAAATTGCTTGACGGCGCAAAGCCGGCACGCCCCCACGGAGCGCATTGCCGGGTGCCAGCAGAAATACGGTATGTCGAACCCCAGCGTAAGGCAGGCGTGCAGCAGGTTCTGCCCCTCATTTACCTCGTAAGGGCGGTTGTCTATGTAGACCGTCGCCATGCCCGCTACCTCCAGGGGCAGCGCTTCTCGCGAATGTGCGCCTCGAAGTCCGGCCGAAACCACCTCAGCGCCCCCCGGATCGGCTCCATCGCGCCGGGCGCCAGGAAGCAGAAGGTGAAGCCGGGGCCCAGGAATCGCACTTGCGCCTCCAGCCTCTCCAGGTCGCCGTCACGGCCCGCGCCCTGCTCGATCGCCCATATGGTCTGCGCGGTCCATGGCAGGCCGTCCCGGCATGGGGTGCACCAGCCGCAGGACTCGCGGGCGAAGAACGCCTCCAGGCTGTAGACCATGCCTACCGGACAGGTCTTGTCGTCGAGCACGACTATGGTGCCCGTGCCCAGCCGGCTCCCCACTCTCTGCAGCGCGCTGAAGTCCATTTTCACGTCGAGGTGCTGGTCGGTGATGAACTCCGTCGAAGCCCCTCCGGGCAGAAGGCCTCGCAGCCGATAGCCGTCCTGCATGCCGCCGGCGTGCTCCTCCAGGATCTCGCGCAGAGGTGTCCCCATGGGCAACTCCCAGAGCCCCGGCCGTTTGACCCTTCCGCTCGCGCCGTAGAGCTTCGTCCCCCCGTCGCCGGGCGTAAGGCTCAAGCCGTTGAACCACGCCGCGCCCTTCCGCACGATGTGCGGCACATTGCAGATCGTCTCCACGTTGTTCACGAGCGTCGGCCTGCCCCACAGCCCGGACAGCGTCGGGTGAGGGGGCTTGACGCGTGGTATCGCGCGCCTGCCTTCTATGACGTTCAGCAGGGCCAGCGCCTCGCCGCACATATAGCGACCCGCGCTCACGTGAGGCCGCAGCTCAAGGTCGAAGTCCGTGCCCAGAATGCGGCGGCCCAGGTAGCCTGCCTCCCGAGCCTCTGCGATGGCCTTCTCAAGTGCCCGCGCCGCCTTCCCGTACTCCAGGCGCACGAAGATGTAGGCCAGGTCTGCGCAGACCGCATAGGCACAGAGCATCGTGCCTTCGATGAGCTGGTGAGGATTGCGCTCCATCAGGTAGCGGTCCTTGAATGTGCCCGGTTCCATCTCGTCACCGTTGACCGCCACATAGCGCGGCCTGGGCACGTCCTCGACCGATGGCACGTAGCCCCACTTCACCCCCGCCGGGAAGCCCGCTCCGCCGCGCCCCAACAGATTGGCGCTCTTCACCTCTTCCAGCACCGCCTCCGGCGTCCTCTGCGCAAGGGCCTTCCGCAGGCCTTCATAGCCGCCGAGCCCTTCGTACTCCTTCAGGCTCAACGGCTCTCCGTCCGGCCGCATGCCTTCTGTGAGCGGCCTCTCCATCAGGCCTCGTCCTCCCTGTACGTTGCAAGGATGTAATCTATCTGGTCCGAGGTCAGATCGCCGTAAAGCTTCCCGTCTATCATCATCGCGGGCGCGCGCTCGCAGGCGCCGAGGCACGCCACAGGCAGCAGCGTGAACAGCCCGTCCGCCGTCGTCTCCCCCGGCCCTATTCCCAGGCGGGCGCTCAAATGCTCGCGCACCTTGTTGTAACCCATCACCCAGCAACTCACGCTGTCGCAAAGCAGTATTACGTGCCTGCCGACCGGCCGACGGAAGATGAGGCTGAAGAACGTCGCGACGTTGTCCAACTCGTCGGGCGTCATCTGCAGCATTTCGGCGGTGTCCCGCAGAAGCTCGTCCGAAACCCACCCGCGGTGCCGCTGCACGATCTTCAGCGCCTCGATGCTCGCAGCGCCCCAGTGTCCGCTCCGGGCGATCTCTTCCTGGATCTCCCGCTGCTCCTCTGCCGTAAGCACCGCCATGCCCTTTCTATTCCTACCGGTCCACGTCCGACAGAACGTAATCAACGCTGCCCAGGATCGCTATCAGGTCGGCGACCATCCAACCCCGCGCGATCACAGGCACCATCTGGATGTGTGGGAACGACGGCGTCCGGATGCGCACGCGGTACGGCATCGTTCCCCCGTCGCTGATCAGATAGTACCCGTTATTGCCTTTGGATGACTCAATGCCGCAGAAGGCTTCGCCGGGCGGGATGACCGGCCCCCAGCTCACGCTGAGGAAATGCGCGATCAGCGTCTCGATGTCGTGCATCGTCCGCTCCTTCAGGGGCGGCGTCGCCAGTGGGTGCTGCGACTTGTAGGGGCCCTCGGGCATGTCGTTCACACACTGCTCAATGATCCGCAGGCTCTGGCGCATCTCAGCCACGCGCACGAGCCCGCGGTCGTAGCAGTCCCCGTGCTGGGCCGTCGGTATGTCGAACTCAAACTGGTCATAGCCGGAATAGGGGCGCCTCTTCCGGAAGTCCCACTCCAACCCGCACGCTCGCAGGCCCGGCCCCGTCACGCCCCATTCGATGGCCTCGTCTAGGGTATAGGTACCAACCCCTACCGTCCGCATCTTGAAGATGCGGTTCTCCATAACCATCCTGTCGTACTCGTCCAGGCGGAGGCGCATGTGCTTGCAGAAGTCGCGGACCATGCCGTCCCATCCCTTCGGCAGGTCCTGGGCGACGCCGCCGATCCGAAACCACGAAGGGTGCATCCGGCCGCCCGTAATCGCCTTCACAATGTCAAAGGCCCGCTCGCGGTCGTTGAACGTGTAGAACACCGGCGACATCGCGCCCAAGTCCATAGCAAACGTGCCATACCACACTAAGTGGCTGATGATGCGGAACAGCTCGCACATCATCACCCGGATGACCTTCACCCGGTCCGGCACCTCAATGCCGGCGAGCTTCTCCACCGCCAGCACGTACGGAAGGTTGTTCAGCACGCCGGCCAGATAATCAATGCGGTCCGTGTACGGGATGTACGTGTGCCACGATTGCCGCTCGCCCATCTTCTCGGCCCCGCGATGGTGGTAGCCGATGTCCGCCACCGCGTCTACGATCTCCTCCCCGTCCAGTTGGAGAACGATCCTGAGAAGGCCGTGGGTGCCCGGGTGCGCCGGCCCCAGGTTCAGGAACATGAAGTCCGTATCCTCGCCCTGCCGCGCCATGCCCCAGTCCTCCGGACGGAACTGCTGCGCCTCCTCCTCAGCAGTCCGCTTCTCGTCCGGCAACTCGAAGGGCTCCATGTCCGTCGCCCGCGCGGGGTGCTCCTTCCGCAGGGGATGCCCTTCCCAGGTCGGCGGCATCAGTATGCGCCTCAGGTTCGGATGGCCCTCGACCTTGATACCGAACATGTCCCACACTTCCCGTTCATACCAGCTCGCGGCCGGCCATACGTCCGTCACCGTCGGAATGGACGGCTGCTCGCCCTTGAGCGGCACCTTGATGCGCACGTCCTCATTCCGATCAAAGGACAAGAGGTGATAGACGACGGTGAAGTCGCTCTCCGGCTGGCCCTCGCGATGCTCGCGGATGCGTTCGTCTATGGCGGTCAGGTCGTACAGCATCCGGTAGGGCTGCGGCGCCTCCGTCTTCAGGTAGCGCAGGGCGTCCCGCGCCCGGTCCTTTGCCACCCAGGCCGTCGGAATCCCGTCCTGCGTCGCCTGAACGGCAAGGACCGCCCCGCCGAAGCGGGCCTGAAGCTCCTTGACGATGTCGGGCTGATCAGCCATTGGCGTCAGACTTCATCCGGTGGCCTGAGGGTAGTGGCACGCTGCCTCTCGGCACGCCTTGAATCCCGCGTTGACGGGCGAACACCCCGCTCTACGCCTTGCGGCCCCAGCAGCCAGCTCAAGGGGCGCCTCTCCTTGCCCGTGGCCTGGGCCAGCAGCAAGACCCCTTCCATGAACGCTTCAGGAGTCGGGGGGCAGCCGGGGATGTACAGGTCCACCGGCAAGAACCGGTCCACCCCCTGGACCACGCTATAAATGTCGTACATGCCGCCCGAGTTCGCGCACGAGCCCATCGAGATCACCCACCTGGGCTCCAACATCTGCTCGTAGAGCCGGCGCACCAGCGGCGCCACCTTGATGAACACCGTGCCTGCCACCACCATCACGTCAGCCTGGCGCGGCGTATTGCGCAGCACCTCCGCCCCGAACCGCGCGATGTCAAACCTGCTGGTGAGGCTCGTGGCCATCTCCACGTAGCAGCAGGACAGGCCGAAGTTGAGCGGCCACAACGATCCCCTGCGCCCCCACGCGACCAGCTCTTGCACGCGCGCAAGCAGGATATTCCGCCCCAGCGGGCCTTCGGCCGTTCCGCTGCCTTCGCTTCTGATCAGGGCCGGTCTCAATTCTCCCGAGCTTCCTTGCATGATTCGGCTCGCTCCCCTCTACCTGCCGTGACGTTCTTGCCGCCAGGCGCTTCCCCAATCCAGGGCGCCCTGGCGCCACAGATAGGCAAGCGCGGCGACTAAGATGCCGATGAAGACCAGCACCGCCGCGTAGCCGGCCCAGCCCACGTCACGGAATGCCGCCGCCCACGCAAAAATGAAGGCGGCCTCGAGGTCAAAGATCACAAAAAACATGGCAATCAGGTAGAACTTGGCTGACATCCGCTGGCGCGCCGTGCCGGTCGGCATGATGCCCGACTCGTACGGCTCGTGCGTGTCGCGGTCACGGTGGCGCTCCCCCAGGACGTACGACAGCGCCAGCATCCCGGCTACCAGGAATACGACGGCAAAGAAGTAGACAACCAGCGGCCAGAGTTCGATCATGTGCTCTGACGGCGGGTTCACTCGTGAGCCCCCTCACCGTTGCCGTACGTCGCCGGGAGTCTTGAAGGTTTAGCGCCGTAGAGCGGCGGAATGCCTGCCCGCAGGTACGTGCTGTCCCCGCTCCGTCCGGTCTGATCGTCACTTTGGCCGCGCATGCACCCGCATGGGGGGGGCGCATGCGGGCGCATGCACCTCCATGCGCCATCCGTGCCACCGCGGTCGCTCGCGTACGCAGGCCCCGGCGCACAATCACGATCAGGCTCCACACACGCCTGCCTCGACTTGACAGTCCACTTACGGAGCCTTCCGCCCTGAGTTGCATGCGGAAGGCTCGACGGGACGCCGGTCCTGACCAACGTTAGGGGCCATGCTAAGTCAAGCCCCCTATTGTGTCAAGCCGATGAAGCACGCCAGCCTGGATAGGCGCCGTTGCCTCCTTGCGCTCGCCGCGGCGCCCGGCTGTTCATTTGCGCCTTACGTCCGGGGAATCATCTCTTCCCGCCATCATCCGCGCTGCTCGCAGCCATGAATCCGCTTCCCTGCCGAATCCTTCATGGCTATACCGGTAGTCGTGCTTGCGACACAAGGTCTCCAGTTCTTGAAGCAACTCAGAGAATTTGGACCGTTCAGTCTCTACCAGGAAGGATAGCACAGCTTCACTCTGCGTGCTCCGCGCGGCCAGCAGAAAGTGTGGCGTACACAGACCGGGGGAGGACTTGAAGGCATTTCTCATCTCTTCGTGCTCAAGGCCTTTGGCCAGCGCTGAGACAAAATGCTCGCGGAGTTCCCGCCCGTATCGGCACAGCGGGCATTCGGCATGTTGCGCGTAGCGTAAGACCGCTCCCGACGCGGCCCGAAGGGAGGTGTTGGCAAGGCTCTCAAGTAGCCGAAGGAAGATTCGGACCTGGTCTTGGTAGAGGATCGCTGTGGCAAGTCCATTCTCGAAACTGACGAGCACCTCTGCGTGGCGGGCACAGTAACCCTTCGACAGGATGAGATCCGCCCGAATGCCGAAGTCATTGACGCTTTCGTACAGTATGCCATCTACGTAGGTGTGCAACGATTCTGATTCCAGAATGCAGAGCGGGCATTCATTGGCGCTCTTGATGCCGTCCAAAAGGCGGTAGTACGGAAGATGCTTTTCCTGCTTGTCGTCCATTGCGGGCCACCGCTCCCCGTGTCAGATCTCCACGTCCTCTTGCCAGGGCGCGCAAACCGCCCGTCCTCCGACCAGGCGCACCACGGCCCGCAGGTAGGCATCTTTCTCATCGTCGTTCTGGAGGGCACGTCGCAGGCCGTCGTGCTTCATGGCATAGTTCTGCATGTCCTCGGCCATCTCCCCGAACCGCCTGGACGCGTGTTGCAGGAGGTGGCGAACCAATTCCTGGCTGCCGGAGGCGGCGATCAGACGTGCGAGGTGCCTCAGGCAGATCCCTTGGGAATCATGATAGACTTGTCTGGCCGCAGCATCCTTGAGAAAATCGCCGAGGCTTTGGATGGTTCTCTCTTCGACTTCGCGGAGGTTGCGACAACTCGGACATGTCTGGTACCTGGGAAGAATGGTTCGCAGGCTTTCGGGGGCTATGTCGGGGGTGGCAGCGAATTCTGACAGCTTCTGCGCGAACCACTCGACAAGCTTCGAATAACCTGAGGAGAGGCCTTGCGGGGATGAGATGGACAGAAACTGCCAGGTGTGCAAAGGGCAGAAGCCCATTGCGGCTGCAAACTGATCCTGTGCCGATTCATCTGCGATCAGAGTGTGCTGCAACCGCGCATAGAAGTCGAAGGCGGCGTCGGCCATTCGAATGCAGACAGCGCATCCCCGGGCCTTCAGGGCCTGAGGCCAGTCAACGGGGGCCTGGGGTTGCAGATGGTCGGCGTCGTCGGCGGCCTGATTCGTGCCCTTGACGCCCGGAAATGGCTGCCGCGTGGAGCCTGGAACTACGGTTGCGTTTAGGCTCTGAAGCCTGTCCCCGATCTGCGCGCATCGCAGTGAGAGCCGGCCTGCCGGAACATGTGGGCGTAGTTGATCGAGGAGACGCATAGCCCTGACCAGGATGGAAGATAGGAAGGTTCCGGTTCGTTCTGTTGCGAGGAACTCGCCCAGTGCCTGCTCGAATTCCTTCAGCCCGCTGGAGGCGTAGGCGGCGGAGTCCGCGGAGGACTTAGCCGCCATCCCTCGGCTTGCAGAGAGCGGATAGACTCGGGCATGCTCACCGCCCGTTTCAGCATGCAGCCGCTCCGCCACAAAGGTGACCACGTTGTCTCGGTCGGCTCCGTCCAGAAGGTCCGTCTTGTTGATAACAAAGAAGACTTTCTGGGCGAATTGCCGCACGGATCTGAGAAAATCCACCTCGGCCTCCGTCAACGGGCTGTCCACGCTTGTCACGAAAATGACCGCGTCGCACTGTGGCAGGAAGGCGTAGGTGGTCTGCGTGTTTGCCGCGATGGCGGAGCCTACGCCGGGAGTGTCCACAAACTCCAGGCCGCGGCGGAGGAAGGGAAGCGGGATATCGAGGACGGCGGCTTTCACTTTTTCGCGGTTGCCCGGGTTGCCCTGTTCCGTAACGTACGCCGCAAGTGAGCTGACGGGCGGCTGCTCCGGGAAGATGCTGTCCCTCTCGCGCAGGATCGTCAGCCGCTCGACAGGACCGTACTTCAGGACCGTTATCGCCGATGTCAGAGGCAGGACGCCCGTGGGGAGGATTTCCCGGCCGATGATCGCGTTCATGAGCGAACTCTTGCCACGCTTGAACTGGCCGACTACAGTAAGCGTGAAGCGGTCCTCCGCCAGCTTGGACATCAACTCCTGGCCTTCCGTCTCGACCCGATCTTTCTTGACCTCCCATGCCAGGGTGCAGAGCGACCGAATAGCCCGCGCGATCGCGTGTTTGAGCTTCGCGTAATCCTGCAAGCGGCTCGTGTCGGGCCCGACTCCTTCGCCGGAGGGCCTTTCCACGCCCGCCTGCTTTCCGATTTCTATCCCGTCATTCATGTCCGCACCTTTGCGCCGAAAGCGCGAGTTACTTGCTTTGCACCTGGACCTGTCTGTTGCTCCCCGATGATTCTGCGCCTGCGAGATGCTCGACAACAGCTTGCCCCGCCTCTGTGTCAGCTTCCGCAAAGGGCACTTCAAGGCAGGTTGACGCATTTTTTCTGGCCAGGGTCAATTGGAGGCAGTGCAGGCGCCTCCCGAGGATCACCTTCTGGCCGATGAGAGCCGACTGCACCGTCTCGTATGGCACACACAGGACGTTCATCCCAATGTTCCAAGTGGTTGGCCGGTCGTAGGTCTCCCTGGACAGGTGGAAAATCCCAGTGTTTGTGGCGAGCAACAACCCTTCATAGGATATGCATCTCCACTTGCTCTTCCAGAGACTCCGCTGCTCGACCCATAGTTCGCTGGAGTGCAACGCGCAGATCGGGCGTTCCCCCCGCACAAGCAGTTCTCTCATCCTTTCAGCCTGCAAACGGTCTTGCCCCCAGATGCTGTCCCATGTCGGCGCCGGCTGCGCCGGGTCCGGGCCCCGGCCATGGGCGATGGCCGAACGATATTCGCGTACCGCCGCAGCGAAATGATCTCTGCCGATGGCAGGGAAGAGCATCAGTTCGCACGCCGCTGGTCCGCGCTCGGCGAACCGGACAGCGAACCACCCCAGGCAAAAGGAGCTTCCCAGTTGAACGTAGATAACATTCGAAAAGGGAATCGTCCGAAGCTCCGGCTTGGCGCTCTTCGCGTGGAAATCCCGCGAGATGACAAACCGATCATGCGTCACGGCGACCGCATGGGAAGCCGGCTCCGCCGTGATCCCGAAGGGAGCCGACTTGCCTTCCCAGATGGGCGAGTAGAGCAAGTAGCGGGGTTTCTCGCCGGCACCCAGTCCGGCCATCATGTTGTCTGCGTGGAGGCCGGGCAGATCGCAGGCTTCGGCGACGTCGTAGGGGCACGGCTCACGGCCGGAGTGCCGCCCTGGCGTATCTTCGCGCATGCCCACTTGGTCCTGAAGCTTCTTCACCGGTAATCACGTCCCTGCGACACTGCCCTGAGGAGGGCCGGCAGGCCGCTTCGTAAGAGCCATCAGGAGAGTGCCCGCTGATCCGACAAGGATGGCGTAAGCGAAGCCCCAAGGAGCGCCGATGGCCGTCCAAAGCGCCCCGACGATGAGGCTGGAGGCGAAGTCGCCCACGCCGTTGACTGTCCCCAGCACGCCGTAAGCGGTGCCGGCTATCGCCTCATGGACATAGTCGCGCACAGCCGCGCGCTCGCACGTGTCCTCCCAGGCGATGAAGATCCCGGCGAGGAAGAAGCAGCCGATTAGCCACCAGAGCGACGGCAGCGCTATAGCGAAGCCGGCGAAGGTGACCACGGCCACGCCATAGCCCACAGCCAGATACTGCGTCCGAGAGAACCGATCGCTCCATGCGCCGATGGGGTAGCAGGCCAGGGCGTAGACTACGTTGCGGAGCAGGTAGAGCAAGGCCGCGTAACGGGAGGCACCCAGGAGTCCCATGCTCGGCGCCAGCACCGTGCTGGCGCGCAGTATCATCAAGGTCGGGGCGAAATCCGCGATCCCGAACAAGCCCACCGCCAGAAGAAACTTCCGGTACTCGCGCGGCATCGCCCGAAGCGTGGGCATGAAGCGCATCTCGTGGTTGCGCGGGCGGCGTTTTTCCTTGGTAAGAAAGGCGATGGACAGCACCGACAGGATGCCGGGTATCAACGTCAGCAGAAAAATGACCCTGAACGCTCCGCCGTAAGCAGCGGCGTTAGCGGGCAGCCATGAGTTGACGCGCTGGACGATGGCAGGATGAGCGGAGGCCCATGTCAGCAAGCCGAAGGCTGCCAGCGGCCCGATCACGGCGCCAGTCGTGTCGCCCGCCCTTTCGAAGCCGAAGGCCTTCCCGCGGTCCTGCGGGGCGATGGACTCTGACATCATCGCATCACGAAGCGGCCCCCGTATCCCTCGCCCGAACCAACCGCCCACGCGCGCGACCAGGATCAGCGGCCATGCGAAGGCGAACGCGAGCACGGGCATGCACACGGCGGTGAGGGCATAGCCGATGACGGTCCATCCCTTGCGGTGTCCGATCTTATCGCTGTGGTAGCCCGCGCCGAGTTTCACGAAGCTGGAGGCGGCGTCGGCTGAGCCCTCGATGAAGCCCAGCGCGGCAGCCGATGCTCCAATGGCTTGCATGAACTGCGGCAGCACGGCCGTAGCCATCTCGTGGCAGAAGTCGCTAAAAAGGCTGGTCACCCCGAACCCGACGACGTTCCGGCTGAACCACTTGCCCGTAACTGGTGGCGGCTTGCTCATCGCTTCATCCATGGCGTTCTCCTTTGTCTTGCGATCACTGCGGAATTCCGAGCCTATGAGCCGACAACTCCAGGATCTCGCGCACTTGGGGCTCATCTTTCTGCCCCTGAGCCTGCGCGGCCCACTCCCAGGCCTCCCGGTAACGCTTCTGCTCGTACAGGCACCAAGCCAGATGCACCTTGAAGGCTGGCTCAAACGGGTTCAGCCAGACCGCACGCCGAAGTTGCGCCTCAGCCAAGTTGTGCATGCCCCGCTTCAGCAAGTACATGGCCAGCTTATCCCGCTCGTACCCCAGGCACGCACAGGGACGTAATGCGTTCTCTTTGCGATCTTCAGGCGTCAAGGCTTTCGCTCTTCCGGCGTCAGCAGGCATCGGCCGGCCTTTCGTTGGCGTCCCGCCCGGTGCCGTCTGTGCGTCGTTGGGCGATGTTCCCGATGTTCACGGAGCAATCGATGAGTCGGTCGAGGGTCGGGTCAAGATATTCTGCCAACGCCTGGGGCACTTTTCCGTAGCCTCTCAGGCGCCTGCTTTGTGTCTCGATCAGGCTTTCCCACATGCTGGAACTCCCAGCTCGAACCTGACTGCTCAGGCTCTCGGGCTCCGTCTCCAATGAGAGCGTGTCCTTTATCTCGCGCAAGGTCTCACGGGCAGTGGCTATCTCGTTTAAGAGCCGTTTCCGCTGGGCCGCCGAAAGGTCATTGGCCTGCCGATACAAAACCGACCGCGTCTCGCGACCTCGGGCGATGTGCTCGAACTCGCAGAGGCGCTGGTCCAAAAGGGTGAGAGTCGTGGTGATAGCACGCCTGTGGTTGTCGCTCAGCGGGATATGTCGTCTTGCTGCCATCTTTTCGGCTCCTGACCCACTTGGTCCCTCCGGGAGGCCCCTTCAAAGCGCATGCTTATTGACATGGCCTTCCACCAAGGGCCAACGATGTCACTTCACAACCAATAGCGAGCAGGGCGCTAGGCGGACCAGACCGTGGCAGGTGCTGCCCATAACTCGGTCATACAGGGCAGAGTGGCCCATGAACCCGATCACAAGCAGGTCGAACCCCTTCTCCTTGGCGAACTCCACGATGGTCTTGACCTCATGACCTGTGAACACGTGGCAGTGCAGTTCAACACCCACTTTCTGGGCCATTTCCCTGGCCTGCTGCATGGCTTTGCCGTACTTGCCGTTGGCTGCTTCCTTCGCCTCGACCACCTCGCCAACGGTACCGGGATAATGCGGCACTTCCTCGACGCTTACCGTATGAAGTTCCGCGCCGTACCTCTTGGCCAACTCGATGGCTTCCTCCAGGGCCTTGAAGGCTCCCTTAGAGCCATCCAGCCCGTGAAGTATCTTCTCATGTACCATTGCCGGTCTCCTCAAAGAACTCATGCGGAGGCTGGAACCATCTTTGGGCAATCAGGGTCGGAACGACCGCGCTGCCAATGACCACAACCACCAACGTCGAATACTGGAATGAGTCGATCAGGCCGTGGCTCAGGCCGAACATGGCCGAGATCGTGCCGAACGTCAGGCCCGTGGACATCAGCAGCGTGGTGTACATCGAGACACGGTTGTCCATCTTGAACAGCTTGGCCGTCGGATATACGCCGATGGACTTCGCGGTAACCTTGACCAACAAGAGCAGCAGGATTACTGTCGCGCCTCGGGCGATTGCACTGCCACTGATGAGGGCGCCGGCCTTGAGAAAGTAAAACGGTATCAGCAGGGCAAATACGGCCACCCGGATGTGATACACCGTCTCCTTGTGGTGGCGTAGCACCCCGGCTACCGCCAGACCCAAGAGGTAGGCCGGCAGCACCGCCTCGCTGTTGGCCTGCGCCGCCAAACCGCCCAGGACGAATAGCATCAGCAGGACCAGCTTGATCTCCGGCTCGCTGACTTGGCCCTCGTAGCGGCTTAGGAACCGCCGGGTCACCCGCGGCGCAAAGGGCATGATAACTGCCGAGACGCCCAGGAACAGCACCAGCCACCAGTTGTAGTTGGCGAAGATAGCGCCCAGGGCCAGCACAGTGCCCAGATCGGTGACGAAACACGAGGTCAGGATCAGTTTGCCGATGTCCTTCTTGTTTAGGCCCGTTTCCAGCATGACAGCATAGACTACCGCGACGGAGGTGGTGGACAGGGCCACGCCGGCGATCATGCTTGCCTGAGGGTTCCAGTGCAGCAGGTAACGGGCCGCCGCCATTGTGCCCACAAAAGGCATCAGGAAGCTGACGAACCCAATGGCCAGCGACGGCCTCCAGTGCTTCCTGAGCGCGTCGGGTTCGATCTCCGCACCGGCCAGGAACGTCAGCAGGATGCTGCCTAAGCTGGCCAGAAAGTGAATCCACGGCGCCGTCTCCAGCTTTGCCTGCGTGCCAAATAGGGACCCGACCCACGGGATGGCGTTGCCGGCGGCCGCGCCGACGAAGATCTCGATCAGGGCTACGGAAATACCCACGCGGATGGAGATCATGCTGGCCAGCAGCGCCATGCCGATCCACAAAGCGGCAATCAACCAGGGTGATTCCAGCATAGGGACGCTCTTCTGTGGTTTCCACAGGAACTATTCCGAGAAGGGACTCGTGAATAGGGCCGCCTTGCCCAGTTCGGCCTCGATCTCCAGCAGGCGGTTGTACTTGGCGATTCGCTCGCTGCGGCAGGCTGAACCCGTCTTGATCTGCCCGCCACCCATCGCCACCGCAAAATCCGCCATGAAGGCGTCCTCCGTCTCACCGCTGCGGTGCGAGATCACATAACTCCAACCGGCTTGTCGGCAGAGGGCGATAGTCTCGACGGTCTCCGTGATTGTCCCGATCTGGTTGAGCTTGATCAGCACTGCGTTCGTGGACTTCTCCCGAATGCCACGCGCCACAAACTTCGCGTTGGTGACGTACAGGTCATCGCCGACGATCTGGACTTTATCTCCCAGAGCGGCCGTCTGCGTTTTGAAACCCTCCCAGTCATTCTCCGCCAACCCGTCCTCGATGGACACGATAGGGTATTTGCCGACCCAGTCGGCATAGAGCGCCGTCATCTCTCCGCTGCTCTTGCGCCCCTGGCCGGACCTGGCGAGGTTGTACGAGCCGTTCTCATAGAAGGAGCTGGCGGCAGGGTCAAGGGCGATGGACACGTCCTTGCCGGGGACATAGCCTGCCGTCTCGATGGCCTCGACGATCACTTCGCAGGCTTCCTCGTTGCTCTCGAGGTTTGGCGCAAAGCCGCCCTCGTCTCCGACGCTGGTGGCGTATCCCTTCCCGGCCAGGATCTTCTTGAGGGCGTGAAACGTTTCCACCCCGTACCGCAGCGCCTCTGCGAAGGTGGGCGCGCCGACCGGCATGGCCATCAACTCCTGGAAGTCCACGCTGTTGTCGGCGTGCTTGCCGCCGTTGAGGATGTTCATCATCGGGACCGGCAAGCGCACCGGACCCGCCCCACCGAGGTACTGGTACAGCGGCAGATGTGCCGCCGTCGCGGCCGCCCTGGCCACAGCCATTGATACGCCCAGGATCGCGTTTGCGCCCAGTTTGCCCTTGTTCGGCGTGCCGTCCAGCTCGATCATGAGCCGGTCAATCTCCGCCTGGCGGCTGGGGTGCAGGCCTAAAAGCTTGGGCGCGATGGCGCGGTTCACGTTGGCGACAGCCTTCAGGACGCCTTTGCCGCTGTAGCGGGCCTTGCCCCCGTCGCGCAGTTCGACGGCCTCATTTTCTCCCGTCGAAGCCCCGGAAGGAACGGACGCAGCACTCTCAATCCCGTTGTCCAGCCTGCACAACACCCTTACGGTGGGGTTGCCCCGCGAGTCCAGGATTTCGATCGCATTCACAGCCGAAATCGCCGCCTTCATCGTCACATCTCCTTGTCCTTTGGCCTTCCCTCAGTCGCGCAAAGTCGCCTTCAGCCGCAGCGGGTGCGTCAACAGGTCCAGGGCGTCGCCAATGTCGCTTACCACTATGTCGGCTGCGCGAAGCAGTTCGCCCGAAGCACCTTCCGGCCCGATGACGGCGATGGCCAGTCCAGCGAGTTCCATCACGGCCACGTCATTGCGGCCGTTGCCGATGGCGATCACCTCTTCGTATGGCATCCTGCGCACGGCTTCTGCCTTGTGGCGACCTGTCTGAAGCACGCTGACTTCCACGGGGAGGCCCTTCAGTTGCGCCTCAGCGGTGCCAAATGTGTCGGCCGTAAGGACCGTGATCCGCATCCTGGCAGCGATAGCGACAAGGCGCTCCGCCACGCCCGGTAGCAGGACCCCGTCCAGCGACAACGTGCCCGTGTAATCCAGCAGCAAGTCTGTGAACGTTGTGGTGCTCCCTCCCGGCATCTCCAGTTTGACTCCGCCTAGAATCATGCTGTCCTCTCAACAGGCCTCTCGGAATTGTCCGACAGAGCCGCAGTCGCCGCTTCCCTAACCATGGATGCCGGGTGGCTGCGGGCCAAGCTCTCAAGGAACCGGCGGCTCCGCGGAGTGCGCAGTTTGGCCAACGCCTCCGCCGCTGCAAGGGCGATGTACACATCCTGCGTCCGGCTCACCAGGGAGATCAGCGGTTCCACTGCTCGTTCGTCGCCGAGCTTGCCCAGTATCCATGCCGCACGAATCGGCGTCTCAGGTTCACGATGGCCCAGAGCAACAATCAGCTTCTGTACGTAGTCCTTCTCGCCCACATAACTGTGTATCTCAAGCCCACAGTCCGGGCACCTGGACAGGTCCTGTGGAAAGTCGTGCCAGCACTCTGGGCAATAGTATCGCATCGGCACCTCACTCATCTTCGAGGCCTGCAACCACCTCTGTCAGGTCAGCCGCAGCCGACTCCAGCCGGCGGACTTCCTCTGTCACGGACTCCGCCTGCTCCTTACGCCTTTTCAAAGCAGCCTGGATGGCGCCGTGCGTTGCCGCAACGGTCTCCGCCAGTCGCTCGTCGAGCGCGCTCCCGAAGCGGATGAAAGCCTCTTCCAAGCTCTGGTATGTGGCCCAACGGAGGTTCTCCACGTTCTGCATGACGGCTTCTTCGACCTGCGCCTTCAGGCGTTTCAAAACCCGTGAGCGGCGCACGCGGGCGGGCAAGACCACGTCCAGAATCCCGTCTGACAACGGGCCAAATAAGGCAGACCATTTATGTGCGACCCAATACGGCTGGCGTGCTATCTCAAAAGCCTCGGCGCTTTCCGGCGCGTAATAGGGCACGTCGAATAGTTCGGCAGCCGCTTCTCGGACTGAGGCTATCAGTCTGTCTGCACGCTGCTGATGTGGCCGCAACGCAGATGAAGTCTTCTGCTCGAAGACCTTGGTAGCACGACCCATTTCGTGCTCAAAGAAGCCCGGTATCGCGGCACCAAGGGCCTCATGAAGCGCTTGCTCATCCACTTCCTTTGGCTCGCCGCAGGCCAGGGCTTCCTGAATAATGCCGTCCAGGTAACTGCGGGCCGAACGGTGAAGCTTTACGGAGTATTCCTCGAGGAAGCCATGCGCGCGTCTGCGTTCGCCGACCAGGAGGTCTTTGGCTGCGATGCGCTCTTGCTCGATCTCCCCAAGCTTGCGTTCAAACGTTGCCAGGCGAGTCTGTAATTCCTTCAACGGCATTTGAAGGCCTCTAATACTCAAGCGCAGGCGCATCAGGGTTTGGGAGATCGTGTCGGCTGCCTTGCGGGATATGGCCGTCCTGAGGGCTGCAGCCTTGTCACAGTCGAGGAAATGCAGCAGATGGCGCTCGACCGCCGCCATGCCGCTCTGCTCCCAAAGCTGTGCGTCGCCGCACTCCCGCGCCTTGAGCCCCTCTCGCGCCGACACGCAGAAGACGGCGGCACCGACGTCCGGACCGACCTGCTCCGCCAGCACAGCGCGCAGGAAGCGCAGCGCTTCGGCCCGCTCCTCCGCACCGAGGTAATCCACCTTGTTGAGGATGAAGAAGAGGCGGGGCACTCGGTTGCGGACCTCCCGCAAGAACTCCACCTCGACCTCGGTCACCGGTGGGTCCGCCGAAACGAGGAAGAGCGCCGCATCGCATTGCGGAAGGAAGTTCAGCGCAGCCTCCGTGTTGTGACGGAGGGTTGACCCGATGCCCGGCGTGTCCACGAGCACGACGCCTCGGCGCAGGATGTCGGCCGGGTGCGTGACCTCGACATGGGATACGCCGCTCTCGTTTAAAGGGTTGCCCGGTTCAGTCACAAACCTGCGGAGAAACTCTGTAAGCTCCTCAAGCCTGTTCGCCGCACATGTCGCCGGCAGTCGGCCGTCCTGGAAGACCACTTGCGCCGCTATCGCGTCCCCTCTGCGGACGAACGTCGGGATCGCCGTAAGCGGCACGACTGAGGTGGGTAGGACGGCCTCGCCCAAGAGCGCATTCAGCAGGGTGCTTTTGCCGCGCTTGAACTGACCCAGGATCGCGAGGTGAAAGCGCCCGGACTCGAGGCGATTGGTCAGTTCCGTAAGGCGCTGGAGTTCTAAGTAATGATCGGCGCCAAGGCCAGATAGGAGCCGGCGGCCGCGGTCAAGCAGGGCTCGAAGCTCCGCTACGCCAGGCGTGGCCGGATGCGGACTTTCGTCGCTGGAAACAGCGTTGTCCGCGGCTTCTTCGGTGGGAGACTGAAGGTTGACCCTGGCCATGCGATGACTCCTACCAGCCTGACTGAGGAACGTGGTAGGAGTCATCAGCCCAACGGGCATTTGTGGGGGACTCCATCCCCAACAACAATCATTATAGCCAGCGGCTGCTCCGTCTGTCAACACACGCGCAACGTATCGGATACCTTACATCTGCGCTGTTCTTCGGCAGCTCCGACGCCCCTCTGACACGCAGAAATCCCTTGTCTCCTCCTTATGTGCAAGGCAATGGAGCACACGGCATAGGCCCTTGCAGACGGCAACCGTCCGCTCACAACCGTCCTTTAGCGCTCAAGCTCCTGGCATGAAACCGTGATTTTCCAGGTTGACAGGGCCCAGTTATGAGGTATAATGATAGTAAACAACAGAGAAAGCTTCATAACGGGTAAGCACGAAAGTTTACGTAAGATGCTTACAGTCCACTGCACAGTCAACATGGAGCCATTCGGGCCTGCCGGCGGCTGCCGTCCGTCTCAACTCTGCTGTCGCCATCCGGGAGGGGAGGGATAGGCACCACAGGGCGACGCAGAACACGCCGCCGGCCTGGCCCGTTGTTCATCTGGGTTGTGCCGTCATCCGGAGACCAGCCGATCCAGCGGCGCGCGCTGTCGAGTCGCGCCCGCCGCTTGAACAATAGCCTCTGACGTGACAGTCCATCTTGGCCCCGGCCTCAGGCCGGACAGGAGGCAGTCATGGCACTGGACACGGCTTCCGCGCCGATGGCTGTAGAAGGGGGACTCGGATCGCTCGCCGATCGGCGCGCTCGCCCCATCGCGACGGCCTTGCGCGCGCGGTTCGGGCTCGTCCTGATGGTCACGCACTCCTGCAACCTGCGCTGCACCTACTGCTACACGGGCTCAAAGTTCGGTCGCTCGATGCCCGAGCAGATCGGCCAGAGTGCTATCGAGCGCGCGCTCGCATCCATCGAGCCGGGCGGGTGCCTGGAACTCGGCTTCTTCGGCGGCGAGCCCCTTATGGAAGCGCCGCTCGTCCGCTCGCTGACCGACTATGCGCAGGGGCGCGCCCAAGCGCGCCATGTCCGCTTGGCGGTCGGCCTCACCACCAACGGCACGGTCTCCACAGCGGACGCCTGGTCCGTCATGTCCCGGCCGGGGCCATCGCGCATTCGCAGGGCCTCCTGCTCAAGGCCTACCCCACAGTGTTCAGCGAGGTTGTGGAAGGACTGGAGAGCATATTCCGCGTGCCGTTCGGCTGCTTCGAGCAGACGTCTTCATGCACCTACCCGAACGTGATGGCGCTCCTCTATATGAAGCGAACGGACCGGGCGACGCCGGAGGTCGAAGTGAAGGCCCGCAAGTTCATCAACGCGGGCTACCAGCGGCTGCTCACGTTCGAGGTGCCGGGCGGCGGATTCGACTGGTTCGGGCGCGCGCCGGCGAACGTCATACTGACGGCCTACGGGATACTCGAATTCACGGACATGGCGAAGGTGCATGAGGTGGACCCGGCGGTGGTCGAGCGCGCAAAGGCCTGGCTCTTCTCACAGCAGAGGCGCGACGGCGGCTGGCTGTCAGGCCATCCGACCTGGACGTGGGCTCAGGTCTCCGATGAGCTTGAGACGACAGCCTACGTTGCCTGGGCCCTTGCGGAGGCGGGCGCCAGAGGGAGGCAACTGGACGCGGCGCTCGCGTATCTCCGAGGTTCCGTTGGTTCCACCACGCAGGCATACACGCTGGCGCTGGCGGCGAACGCGCTTCTGGCCCACTACCCGAATGACCCCACCGGCCGCAGGCTCGTTGAGCGCCTCCAGTCCGCGTTCACAGAGAGCGGAGACGGCGGCTACGTCGCTTCAGAAGGCATGGGAGCCATGTACTCGCAGGGCGGCTGCCTGGACGTCGAGACGACCGCGCTCGCCGTCCTCGCCATGCTCAAGACGAACCAGCATCCGGAGGCGGTGAAACGGGCGTTGACATGGATTTCGCGCCAGAAGGACCGACAGGGCACGTGGGGCTCGACGCAAGCGACGATACTGGCCATGAAGGCGCTCCTTGCCGGCACGGGACGGCAGCTCGGAGGCGACTTCCATGCACGCATGGAAGTGAACGTGAACGGCAGGCCGGCAGGAACCCTTGAAGTGACTCCCGAGAACAGCGACCTGTTGCAGGTGCTCGACCTGAGCCAGTTCCTCGGCACAGGCAGCAATGCCATCCAGCTGCGCGAGACGCACGGGGCGGAGCTTCCATACCAACTGGTCGGCAGCTACTGGGTGCCATGGAAAGCTCCGGTATCGGAGCCCCGGAAGGCCCTCGAAATCGGAGTTGAGTATGACAAGACTCGCCTTGCGGTGAGCGACGTTATGACGTGCAGTGTGGAGGTGAGGAACAACACGGGCCGCACGGTGAACATGGCCATCGTTGACCTGGGCATACCGCCCGGCTTCGGCGTGGATACGACGGGTTTCGACAAGCTTGTGGCGTCCGGCACGCTGGCCAAGCACGACCTGACGGGCAACCAGTGCATACTCTACCTGCGGGACATCGAGACGGATGCGCCGCTGCGATTTGACTACGCGCTGAAGGCGCGGTATCCGATCAGGGCGAAAGCGCCGCCAACGCGGGTCTATGAGTACTACAATCCGGCGAACGAGGCCATCGCGCCGGCACAGGAGATCGTGGTTGAAACGGGGCCTACCGCGGGACTTAGCGGAACTCGATGACAGTGCGATGGGTGAGATGATGGGCAGCTTCGCCTGACCTCGATCTGCCGAATGACCTCGCCTCTGGAGATCCCTCGTTCCGCCGGAGCGGAACTCGGGATGACAAGCTGTTGGCAGATTTACGTGCTCATGGCACACGAAGCGTACAGTCGCGCTGGGGGCGCCCGTAGGCCGCAGGCTACGGCGTTGACAGTGCCGCAGGCCGTCGGTAGCATACAGTCGCCATGGTCGCAGCGATAGCCTCCACCATAGTTTACGTCGTAGGGACGGTGCTTTACGGCGTCCTTTCGGGCCTTGTGCTCAAGCGGCGGGACAAGACCTGGAGCGAGGTCATGCTGCTGCTCCTGAGCCTGAGCGCCGCCGTCTGGTACTCCGGAAACGCGTTGGACAGGCTCGCACATCTGTTCTTCACGGGGCCCCTGCAGTACGTCGTCATCGTCACGGACGTTATCTGCTGCCTTGGCATCGCACTGGTGCCGAGCCTGCTAATGGTCATGGCGCTGCTGTACCTGAACGAGCGCCGCCGGCTGGTGCCGCTCTGGCTGCAGGGCATCCTGGTCGCGGCGATCTGCGCCCTCGTTCTCCCCTTCTCGCTGGTCTTTGTCAACATCGTCAGCGGCGAGCAGCGGCTGGTCACCATCAGCGGGAGCACGGTGGGACACATATTCCTGGGTTGGCTGGCCCTCTCGCTCATATCGAGCGCCTGGGTCTGCTTCCGCCAGACACAGGAAGTGACGGACAAGAGGGAGGTGAACTTCTTCCGGATGCTCTTCTGGGGCACCGTTGCACTGGCCGCCCTGCTCCTGCCTGCACCGTTCCTGATGGCAACGGTAGGGCCGGCCGCGGGTCCGACGGGTGAGACGGACATAATCATAAGCCTCTGGGGCCTCTTCCCCGGGGTGATGTTCGCTTATTACGTCTACCGCTACAACTACCTGGAATTCATCCTTCGCCGCACGATCTTCCACGGCTTCCTCACCCTCCTGGTCATCAGCATTTACTACTTTTTGATCCTGGAGTTCGCCCGCTGGCTGGGACACGCCGTGCCGAGGCTGAACGTGGCGCTGGTTGAGGCACTCTTAGTCATCGGGCTGGTGTACCTGTTTCCCCGGATGGGCGAAGTGCTGCGCGACCTGCTCAGGCTGGTGGCATTCCGCAGAACGGCCGACGCGGAGTACAGGCTGAGCACCGTTAACCGGGAGATATCGCTGGACCCCATGTTGGACCCTCCCCGGCTGCTGAACGGCGTTTGCAGGGAGATCAAGGAAGCCTGCGTGGCCCGTAACGTTTGCATTATCCTGGCGGCCGATTCGGGCCTGTCGGGCCCTGAGGTTTACGGCGACGCGCCGCAGGAGGGATTCGACCCCAACGACCTCGAGGACATCCTCAGGGTCTGCTCGGAGAGCGGCCCCGCCTGGCTTACGAGGCCGGAGATACGCGACGTGCGCGGCCTGGCCGCCATGCGCAAGTTAGAGGCATTCACGGTCTGCCCGGTCCTTTACGAAGGGGCTTATCGCGGCCTGATAGCCATCGGCCGCACGCCCATAATGCTGCCCATCACGGAAGAGGTGGCGGACCAGCTTGTGGTCATGGCGAACAGGATATCGAGCGCCATGGGGCGCGCCAGGATGATCCGGGAGAAGCTCCAGTTGCAGAGGCGCCTCTATGAAAAGGAGAAGTTCACCAGCCTGGGACAGCTTGCCGCCAGCGTGGCGCACGAAGTCCGCAATCCCCTTAGCTCGATCAAATCCCTCGTCCAGTGCATGGCGGAGGACCTGGAGCGGAAAGGCATACAGGCGGAGGAGACCGGCCTGATCGTGGATGAGATCAACCGCCTCAACCGCACCGTCACCGGCCTCCTGCGATATGCGCGGCCGGCGGAAGAGGGGCGCCAGGAGACGGATTTCAAGGAGGTCCTGGACGCCGTTCTACGCCTGCTCAGGCACGAGTTGGAGCGGCGCCGCACCGCGCTCCAACTCAACGTGCCTGACGGCCTTCCCCTGGTGCGAGCCGGCGAGGACGAGATGAAGGAGATGATCTTCAACCTTGTCTTCAACGCCCTCGAAGCGATGCCGGACGGCGGCACCCTGACCGTCAAGAGCGAACAAACAGACAACCGACTCCGCGTGGCCTTCAGCGACACCGGGCACGGGATTCCGGCGGAACTCATCGAGAAGGTGTTCGAACCGTCCTTTACGACGAAGCCGGGGGGCACGGGCCTCGGCCTGAGCATCGTGCGGGAGCGGTTGCAGCAGATCGGGGGGACCATCCGCTGCAAGAGTTCCGAGGCGGGGACAACCATGGAACTCCACCTTCCCCTGGCAACGCCCCGCCCAGAGTCACAACAGTCAGAGGCATAGCACCCTGTTGCCCGCTTTCTTGCTCCTGGTCATGTTCGTGCTCCTGCTCGCGCTCCTATTTCTTGCCGTTCACCATTCCGCCAGCATCAAGAAGCAATCTGCAGTCTTCCCTCCCTGGCACCGGGCCCATTGTTCAGCCTTTACACTTCGGGTTTCCCTCGCCAGCCTCGCTACACGCCAATGGGCAATGCTCCGTCCTGTAGCGCCTTGACTTAGGACCTCTCTTGGCCTACGATTGTGCAGCGCGGACGCACAAGCGTCCGGGCTCTGTCTACACTGGCGCAGCAAAGGACCTGCCCGTTATGCTGCATCCGGCAGATTACGTTACAGCGAACGCCCTTCAGCGCAGGGCGAAAACGACATAAGGGAGATGGGAATGCGCCCCCACCTGACAGTAGACCGGGAAGGCGTCGAAGCCTTTTGTCGCAAGTGGCACGTCAAGGAACTGTCACTCTTTGGTTCCGTGTTGACCGACGACTTCCGTCCGGACAGCGACGTAGACGTTCTAGTAGTGTACGAAGAGGGCACCCGGCGCGACCTCTGGGATCATCTGCACGCCGAGGAGGAGTTGACGGCGATCCTGGGGCGTAAGGTGGACCTGGTGGAGAAGAAGGTGCTGCGAAACCCCTTCCGCCGGCACCACATCCTGAACAACCGGGAGATCGTCTATGCAACCTGAAGAGCGAGACACCGCCAATCTTTGGGACATGCAGACGGCCGCCCAGGACGCGGTGAGGATACTGGGGGAACTCGAAATGGACGAGTTCCTCGGTCCCGAGCACGAAACCACTCGGCTGGCTGTGGAGCGGAAACTGGAGATTCTGGGTGAGGCGGCCAGGCGCACAAGCAATAAGCTGCGCGAGGCCCACCCGGAGGTCCCCTGGAGGGACGTTATTGGATTGCGAAACGTCATAAGCCATCAGTACGACAAGGTGAACTACGAAGAGCTATTCGGAATCGTGCGCGACCGGCTTCCAGATCTACTCCAGGCATTGGCCCCGCTGATACCAGCGCCTCCGAAGACGGATGCATGATAGAGTCCGACTTCGCGGCCGGCAAGGACCGTCAGGTGAAGGCCTTTTAGGGACCGCAGTCAACTGGCAGCAACGATTCTCCGTCTTGACGGTAACTTCGCGCCTGCGTTATCATTACGGCATTACGGGGCAGGCATCTGCCGCACCGCGGGTTCAAACCGCCCCAAAGTCAGGCCCGGTTCGTAACCTTCTGGCGGCCGGAGAGGCGCCGCTCTCCCCCTTACTCCACACAGCGTGCGACCATGGCTCGTGTGCGGGAAAAAGCCAGTTTCAAGAACCTATTCCGGTTCTACCGTCTCGTCCTCCCCTACTGGAGGATGATCGCCCTGTCGGTGGTCGCGAGCTTCATCTACTCGGCGTTGAGTTTTGGCTCCGTTCTGCTGGTCGGACCGATCAACGCGGCCTTCCACCGGGCCGGCCAGGCGGCCCAGGCTGCGTCGGCGGAGCCGTCTCAGGCTGCGAAAGCGGGCGAAGCCCGCCCAGATGGCATCGCCCTGAATCCGAAGTCGCTCGCCAGAGCCCGGATGCCGGGATTCGTCGCTAAGACCGCAGAGAGCGTGAAGGAATGGTTCCTCGGCCTTGGGCCAGTGCAGGCGGTGAAGCAATGGCTGTGGACGGATGCGAGCCTCAAGAGAGTAGCCTTCGTCCTGGCCTTCATCATCGGCCCTCTGTTCCTTCTCACGGGATTTTTGCAGGATTACGCCCAGGCACGCGTGGTCTGGAGCGTTACAGCCAACCTGCGGCAGACCGTGTTTGACCGGATCTCTGGCCTTTCGCTGAAGTACTTTTCGTCGCAGCGCATCGGCGAACTCATCAGCCGCCTGACCATTGACATCAACCGCTCAGAGGCGGCCCTGAGCGTCATCTTCGGGACGTTCATATTGCAGCCGCTGATGCTGGCCTTCTTTCTGGCCGGAGCCCTGGCCACGAGCGCTCAATTGACGCTGATCGCCATATTGGTCTCTCCGGCAGTCTTCTACCTGATGGCACGCTACGGAATCCGCGTCCGCCAGTATGCCACTAAGAACCTGGCAAGGCTCGCAGACGTCACCGACTCGGTGACGCAGATGCTGAACGGCATCCGAGTTGTGAAGTCGTTCCACATGGAGGAGGCCGAGAGGAAGGAGTTCGCCGTCCGCAACAGAGCACAACTCGAAAAAGCATTCAAGCTGGTCCGGACCCAGGCATGGGCGGGCGTCCTGCCCGAGTTCCTGCTGGGCATCGTCGCCGTGTCAATCATCCTGCTTACCGCAGACCGGCTGCTCGTGCAGGGGAAGCTGAGCAGCGAGAGCATGCAGGAGGTCATGATTTTCATGGCCCTGGCGGGCGGGCGCGTACGGCGCATCGTAAGGGGCTACGTTCAGCTACAGCAAAGCATGGCCAGCGTCAACCGCGTCTTTGAACTGGTGGACACGAAGCCGGACATCGAAGACGCGCCCGATGCAGTTGAGATTGACGGTGTGCGCAAAGGAATCAGTTTCGACGGCGTCTGGTTCGCGTACGGCGAGACCCCCGTGCTGAAAGGCATTGAACTCGAAGTGCCCGTAGGCAAAACGTACGCGATGGTGGGAGAGACGGGGGCAGGCAAGAGCACCGTGCTTGACCTCATCCCTCGATTCTACGATGCCGTCGAGGGCTCGGTCTCGATTGACGGCGTGGACGTGCGCCGCATCAAGCGCGAGAGCCTGATGCGGCAGATCGCCATCGTCGGCCAGCGCCCGTTCCTCTTCAACCGAGCCGTCGCGGAGAACATCCGCTGCGGCAAGCCGGACGCCACCGACGAGGAGGTCTACGCGGCCGCCAAAGCAGCCAACATCCACAACTTCATCATGGGCCTGCCCCAGGGCTATCAGACGCTTGCCGGCGAGGCCGGCGACAGGTTCTCCGGAGGGCAGCGCCAGTGCATCACCATCGCGCGCGCCATCCTGAAAAACGCGCCAATATTGATACTCGATGAGGCGACGTCGAGCCTCGACGCGGAGTCCGAGATGCTCGTCCAACAGGCGCTCCAGAACCTGATGAAAGGCCGCACGACTCTGGTGATCGCACATCGCCTCTCGACCGTGCGCCATGCGGACCGCATTGTCGTGCTCAAGGACGGCCGCATCGTCGAGGAAGGGTCGCACGGCGAGCTGCTGCACCTGCGCGGCGAGTATCAGCGGCTCTACCGGCTGCAGTTCGCCGATGAGAAGGACGAGCCCGCGCCGCAGGCTCAGGTTGGAGCGCGCGACGGCGCGCTGAAGCACCCGCACTCTCCGCCCACAAAGGAAAGGCAGGAGGCATGAACCCTTCACAGCTTATTGCGTGGCTCGTCTGCCTGACGCTGGCATTCTTCGCAGCCGCGCTCTCGGTCAACAACAGTTACAAGGCGGCCCTGTTAGACAGGAAGTTCGCCGAGGTGCAGAAAGCGGCGACCGACCAGAGCGCGCTCCTGTCCGACATCCGACGCGTCCTGGAGCAGATAGAGCGCGACCTCGGAAGCGGGCGCACAAATCCGACCGGCGGCACTGCAGGCACTTCCCCAGCGTCACCTGCCGCTCAGGCAACGGGACCTGCCGCGCCTGCCGGGGAGCAGCGGTCCAGATAGCAGCGCCCCGCAAGACCCGGGGCGCAGTGCTCACATCTCCCAGTCCGCCGTGGCGGACGTCAAGAGTGTTCTTCCTTGAACTTCGCGAAGTCGGTCACGTGCTGCCTCTCCTCGCTTATGATGTCCTCAAGGAGAGGCCTGTCATTGACCGGCACGAATCTGATCATCTCGTGGTAGAAGAGGAGCGTGTTGCGCTCCATCTCCATCGCCGTTTCGACGACCTGCTTGTCGGAGCCCTGGCGCCTGGCCATCTCCTCGCCGTCCCGGCCCATGGGGAAGATGCGGCCCTCGGTCAGATAGCCCATGTAAGACTCATATTCTCCGGAGTAAGACTCGCCGGAGGGCTGGTATCCGCCTACCCGTTTGAGCAACTCGCGAAACTGCCGCTCGTGCTCGACCTCCATCGCCGCCACCTCGAGCAGATACGCCTTCAGGTCCTTCGAATCGGCGTTCCCGGCGGCCGCCGTATAGAACGTGGAGGCGGTCGCTTCTTCGCGGATGGCAACCTCTATCAACTCGCGTGCGGAGAACAGATCGGGCATCGTTGCTCCTCCTGTTGCAGACGGTTTGATGGCGCCCCCCGGCCCGGTGACGGCCGCCCTGCCACGAGCCCATCCTACAGGAAAGAAACTCCTTGTTCAACCTTTGGGTCGTAACGGAAAGCCGCTTGCGGTGTGATGGGGCCCGCGCTGGGAGCGGACGCGGGGGAACCGCGCAGACGCGATCCGCGCAGCCGGATGAGTTCGGCGATGCGTTCCGTTGCGCGTTCCTGATTAGTTGTCCGCCCTATATGCCGAGCGCAGACGCGTGGAACTTCAGCGCTTCGCGGATGTGGGTGTCCCAGTAGCCCCAGTCGTGGGCGCCCGGAAACTCCTCATACTCGTGCTTTATGCCCAGCTTGTCGAGGTGCTGGTGGAACGCCCTGTTATGCTCCAGCAGGGGGTCTTCAGTGCCGCAGTCGAAGCGGATCGCCGGCAGCAGCTTGCGGTCTACCTCCGCCGCCAGGCGCAACACGTCGTTGCCGCCCTCCGCCGGAACGTCCCCAAATATGAGGGACAGTTCGTCGCTGCGTTGCGGGTTCGCGAGCGACCTGGCGATATCGAAAACGCTTGAATGTGAGACCACGCTGCAGATGCGGTCGGGGTACTTCAGGGCCAGTTTCATCGAGCCGTAGCCGCCCATCGAAAGCCCGCCGATGACGCGCCCGCGCCTGTCCTTGATCGTCGGGAGGAAGCGGTCCACGAAGCCGATCACGTCCTTCATGATGTGGCTCTCGTAGGCCGGGCCGCGTTTCGCGTCCGTATAGTAGCCGCGCCCGGAGTCCGGCATCACGACGATCAGCGGCATGCCGGCGACATACCGTTCCAGGGACGTGCGCCGCGCCCATATAGTGTCGTCGTCCGAGAGGCCGTGCAGCAGGTAGAGGACCGGGTAGGGCCCCTCGGCCTTTGCGTCGTCGGGAAGGATCACCGTCATGTTCGTCTGCTTCTGGATGGACTTGCCGAAGAAGCCTAACCGCAAGATAGCCATTATTGCAGCCTCCATGGATCGAACTTCGAAAGCGCAGTGCCGCCGCAGCGGTCGCAAGCCCTATCCCATCATGCCGACGGCATGGTGAGCCTGAGGGCCTCTAAAGCTCGTAGGTCTCCCCGATGTGGGGCTGGATCACTTCCCGTGCTCCCAGGTTCCGCAAGTCCTCCGCAAGCTGGCTCGCAGCGGGCGGCTCGCCGTGGACCACGAACGCGCAGTCAACCTTCGGCCCCATCTCGGTGAAGTACTCGCCGAACTCATTCCGGTCCGCATGCGCGCTCAGGGCGTTGATGATCGCCACCTGCGCGCGCAGTTCGTACTCATCGCCGTAGATCCTGATCGGGCTCGTCCGCTCGACCAGGCGTCGCCCGAGCGTGTTCTCCGCCTGATAGCCGACGATGAGAATCACGTTCCGCGGGTCGCCTACGGTGTGGGTCAGGTGGTGCAAGATGCGGCCTCCTTCGCACATCCCCGAGGCCGAGATAATCACAACCGGCCCCTGGATAGCGTTCAGCTTCTTCGATTCTTCCGTCTCGGTCACGTACGTCAGGTGCGGGAATGTGAAAGGATCCCCGCCGTGCCGCATTAGCTCCAGCGTCTCGTCATCATAGCACTCCGGATGTTGTCGGTGGATGGCCGTTGCCTTCGTCGAAAGCGGGCTGTCCACGTAGACAGGCAGGTCTCCGATCTGGCCCTGCCTGACCAGTTCGTTGAGGAAATAGAGGATCTGCTGTGTGCGGCCGACGCTGAAGGCGGGGATCAGGAGGCGCGAGCGGCTCTCCGTCACCTGGCTGCACAGGGCCGCGAGCCTGGCCTTTACGTCTTCGCGCGACGGGTGCAACCGATTGCCGTAAGTGCTCTCAGAAATGAGGAAGTTGACCTGGTGCAAAACGTACGGGTCTTTCAGGATGGGCATGTTGGGCCGGCCCATGTCGCCTGTGAAGAATAGCCGCCTTGTGGACCCGTTCTCCCGCACGTCGAGTTGGACGAAGGCGGAACCGAGGATGTGCCCGGCATCGTGGTATGAAAGGGTGACGCCGGGCGCGACTTCGAGAGCCTGCTCGTACGGCAGCGACCGCATGGCTGCGATGGTCGGCGGGATATCCTCCGGCGTGTAGAGCGGCTCGAACGGGCGCTTGCCCTGACGGACGCGCTTCTTGTTAACGTAAGCGACGTCCTGGACTTGCAGGTGCGCGGAATCGGCGAGCATGACCTCGCACAGATCGCGTGTAGGGGGCGTGGCGAAGATGGGCCCACGGTAGCCGTTCTTCAGCAAGGACGGCAGGTTGCCGCTGTGGTCAATGTGGGCGTGGGACAGGATGCAGCAATCGAGCATCCGGCAGTTCAGAGGGATGTTGCGGTTTCGGTCGAACGCTTCCTTGCGCTTGCCCTGGTAAAGCCCGCACTCGAGCAGTATCTGCCTGCCCCCGACTTGGAGAAGGTGCATCGAGCCCGTCGTTGTGTCCACCGCACCCATGAACCTGAGTTTCATCGTGCCTCCCGGACAATGTCATTTTGTCAGCCCTTCAACGGACTCTCACGCCCTCTCGAACAGTTGACATAATCCGCGGGGCCGAGTTCTCCGCTCGCCTCACCATATCCGGCTCCAGCGAAAGCGTCAAATCCACGGTGAACACACCTGGGGCGCTCGCCCATCGCTGAATATGCGGGCGTGCGGCCGCGTCCCCGCGAAGGCGCCCGGGGCGCAGCGGGGACCTACTCCCGCATCGCGTCGAGCCAGAGCACGATGCCGCCGAGCAAGCAGATGGCTGCGGTCTCGGCTCGCAGGATGCGCGGCCCGAGCGACACTGCTCGGAAGCCGGCCTGCTTGGCCAGGTCCAGCTCTGCGCTCGTCAGGCCCCCGGCAGGCCCCACGACCATGGTCACTGAGTCGGGCACCTCAGGAATGCCTGTTAGGAGGCCCCAGAGGCCGGGCGCGCCGGGAAAGGCAATCAGGCGCAGGCCATCGCGCGCCCCGTTGACGTAATCCTCGAAGCGCTGGGGGCGCTGGACTTCAGGCACGGACGCGCGCTCGGACTGGCGAGCCGCGTCTTGCGCCTTCCGCTGCCAACGCTCGGTGCGCCGGGCCGCTGCAGCCGCCTGGAATCCCTGGACCCGCTCGCAGAGAATGGGCTGAAAGGAATCGGCCCCAAGCTCGGTGGCTTTCTCAATCAGAATGTCCGCGCGCTGCCCCGGCGGCGGGGCAAAGGCGACTGTGAGGCGAATTGCGGAAGGCTGGGCCGGGCATTTCTCTACAATGCGCACGCGCGCCGCCGTGGAGTCTGCGTCCTCCACGAGGGCGGCAAACTCGTCCCCCTGGCCCGTGAAGACACGGATGCGCCGGCCCGTGCCGATCCTCAGCACGGTGACCATGTGGCGGCTCTGATCGGCAGCGAGCGTGATGACCTGACCGGGACTGCACGGACCGGGCGCAAGGAAACGCCGAAGTCGCTCGAGGTTCGACATCCCTGGCTCCGTGGCTTCTAAGGGTCAGGCCAATTGTCGCGCGGACCGGGCGAGGAGTCAAACGGGCCTGCAGCGTGTGCCGCCCGCGCAGTGCCTGAGAAGAATGCCTGTCCGGCCCGATCCCTGCGTTGACACCGGCGTGGGTATGGTTAGAATATAAGCTGCGGGTCGTTGCGGTCCAGAGTGGCGGGCCCTTCAGCATCGGGCGGGGGTGGTGAACCGTGAACTCAGCGTTCGACGAGGAGGAGCAAGAGAGCCGCTCAAAGACGGCAATCTATGTCGAAGATGTTCTTATCATCCTGGGGGTCGTGGCCCTCTTCGTGCTTGCAGTGTTTTTCCGCCACCAGTGGTGGGGCCAGGTGGGCCTGGTTGGCGTTCTCATTGTGATGGGGATTGTGTTCTTCTTCCGGTTGCGCCGGGTTCACAGGGCCTTCACGGGCCGGGGCGATGAGTTTTAGCGCCTCAGGGAAAGGGAGGAAGCGATGGAACGGTGGCAAGAGGTAGTGCTCATCGTTGTCGCTGTCGCCGCTTTTGTCATGTCGCTTTACTCCCTTCTCTTCATGGTCCCGTTCAAGCGGTTTCGAAGGTTCATCGAGCGCATAGACTCTCTCGGCGGCGGCATGAAAGGCATCGAAACTCACGTGGATGGCGTGCACGGCGAAATCAAGGCGCGCCTGGCGGAGTTGGAAGAGGGCACGCGGAAGCAGGTTGCCGAGAGCCGTCAGGGAGCGACAGCGGCGGTTGACAAGCTTCTGAGGGAGCATCGCGAGGTGCAACGCGAACTGGAACGGCTGCGCAGGGACGTGCAATCTTTGCAGGCCGAGCTGCGCGCATCGGGGGCCGACACGATGAAGGCCGGCCAGAGCTGCGAGGCGCTGACCAAACAGCTTCAGCAACTGCGCAATGATTTCGACGCGCTGGACGTGGAGCTGCGCGAATCCGTGCGCCAGCTCGTGGCGGATTCCCTGAGCACCGTAGAGAGCACGGTGCTTTCTGCGCTGGATGCAGTGCAGGAGGAGATACTCTACGGCTCGTCCGGTCCTGCGGGGCCAGGCAAGCCGACTCCCCGCGGGCAGGAGCCCGTACGGCCTTCCACTGTCTTCGGGCCGCCTGAGCGGCAGACCCGCGAAAACATCATTCCGGTGGGGCCTCTGTTCGTGAAGCTGCACAGTGGGGAGCCCGAGGGCGACGCGGAATTGCGGGCAGCCCCGGCGGAGGAGCCGGAAGACGAGGGGTCGGATAAACCTGCGGATAAGGAAAAGGAGTGAGGCCGGCCGGGGGAGATGGTTGCCGGCGGGGGGCGGTCAGTCCTCGAAGTAACGGTAGGCCGTCACAAGCGTCAGCGCCAGCAGCGAGTAGGTGACTGCCCGCGCGCCATAGTACTGCGTGTTCTCGTGAACCGCTATCGCGTAGAGCAAAGCAGTCAGCATGCAGCAGAGCGCTAAGAAGCCGACGACGATCTTTCCCAATGTTCGCGGGCGTAACATTTGACCCTCTCGGTATGATCGGGAAGGTGCGGCAACGGGCCGCGGTGCGCTCTCCCAACACCCGCAGAGTTTAGGCTCTGCGGGGAGCCATGTCAAGGGCTGAAGAGGCGGCGCTCACTGGTCCGACTGGACCGCCACCTCGGTAGCAGGGAGCTTCACACGGCTGCCGTCGGGCATCTCCACCTCGACGAGCTGGCTGATGATGTCGTAGTTTACGACCATGCCTTCACCGTCGGCCGTGAGGACTTTGGCGCCCCGGCGCGGCAGGTTCTTCTTGAGTTCCCTGTAAAGCTCCTCCTCGTATTTCAGGCAGCACTTAAGACGCCCACAGGTGCCGCTGATCTTCGCCGGGTCCAGAGTGGACTTCTGATCCTTGGCAAGTTTCATCGGCACCGGCTTCAAGGAGTTCAGAAACGTTCGGCAGCACAGCTCGTTTCCGCACGGGCCGATCTGGCCCATCAGGCGCGCCTCGTCCCGCACTCCGATCTGGCGCATCTCGATGCGGGTCCGGTACTCCTTGGCCAGGTCTTTAACCAGCTGGCGGAAATCAACGCGCCCCTCGGCCAGGAAGTAGAAGATGATCTTGCTGCCTCCGAAGAGGTGCTCCACGCGGACGAGCTTCATGGCGAGCTTGTGCTGGCGGATGAGGTTCTTGCAGAACTTAAGCTCCTCGATCTCCTGCCGCTCGACGATGTCCAGGTACTTGTCGTAGTCGGCGCCCGCTGCCCTGCGCAGGACCTCGCCGGCCGTCTTGTCCTGCTCACCCTCAGCGTCCTTGACGAGTACTACCCGCCCCCACTCGACGCCGCGCGGGGTGCGCACCACCACATCGTGGCCGACCTGCACCCCGTCTTCCGGTGCTGAGAACTTGTCCGTCTTGTCCATTACCCCGTAGCGGACAAACGCTGTTCTTCCCATGTCTGGTACCAGCCCGAGTTGCTGCGCGGAAAAGGGCTCCTTGGCTTCCATCCCTATTATACCGCCCGATGCCGCGCGTGTTGAGTGACTATGACAGGCCGGTGCCCCGGTCGCGTGGATGTCCGGAGCACGGCCATGCGCGCAATCGCGTTGACGGCCTGCTCTGGGTTAGGTACTCTTACACTTCGCTCGCTTCTTTCGCCTGACCCCAGGGGAGGCAGCGCTTGGCGCGATGACGTGGCGAGCCTTCACTATCGGCATCCTCATCGTGGGGGCCATCAGCCTGCTGGAGCCGTACTGGGGGATGGCTAAGGGCTGGGGCGGCTTCAACTCGTCTGCGTTCCCGAGCGGCCCGGTAGTCGTCCTTGTCTGCCTGACGGTCGGGGCGAACGTCGTGATCAAGCTCATCCGTCGCGGCTGGGCGTTCAGGCAGTCGGAACTGATGCTGATCTGGTGCATGGTTACCGTCGCGGCCAGCATGACGGGCGACTCGCCCGGCCGGTTCCTGTATCCGCTGATAGCCGGGCCTCCGTACCTCGGACGTCGCGCGGATCTCGGCTGGACCGATGGCGGCTCTCTGACGTACGCGCCTGCGGGGCTGGTGTTGAGTAAGGACCCGCGCTCAGTGGCTGCGAGGCAGTACTACGAGGGGGCGGCCGAAACGGCGCGCGTGCCGTGGCGGCAGTGGGCCGTCCCCCTGGCGCACTGGGCCATCCTGCTGCTCCTGATCAGCCTCGCTGTACTTTTCCTCACCGCGATCCTGCGCCGCCAGTGGGTTGAGTCGGAGCGGCTGATGTTTCCACTTGCCCGAGTCCCCCTCGAGTTCAGCGAGGGGGACGCGGAGGATCACGGCCTGCTGCCGCGCCTGTTCCTCGAAAGGGGCTTCGTCGTCGGCCTCGTGGCTGCGGCGGCGTTCCGGCTTCTGCGGGCGCTGCCCCTTTTCTTTGGCGCGGACGAGGTCGTGCAGCTCTCCTTGCCGATGCGCGACATCTTCCAGGGCACGCCGTTTGAGCCGATGGCCTTCGATAACATCGAGCTGCGAATCGCGGCCGTGGGCTTTGCATTCCTGGTCCCGGCCGACGTCTCGCTGAGCATCTGGCTCTTCTATTGGTTTGCCCGTTGTGAGCTGCTTACGACGTCCTGGATGGGCTTGCCGGAATACGGGGGCACCTATGGAAAGTTGATGCGCTGGCAGCAGGCGGGCGCGTACATCGCATTCGCCGTAGGGATGCTGTTCATGGCACGCCGGCACCTGCTTGTTGTCGGCCGCAAGGCGCTGGGGCTGCTGCGCCGGTTCGACGACTCTGACGAGCCCGTCAGCTACAGGCTGGCGTTCTGGGGCCTGCTGGTTTCACTCGCCGGGTGTCTCGTATGGCATTGGTATCACGGCATGCCGTTGCTGACGTCCGTTGCGGTGCTTGCCCTGATATTCTGCTGGTACCTCGTCTATGCGCGCATGGTTGCTCAGGCGGGCCTCTACGTAGGCCGCACGGTGTGGTCGCTGCCGGAGTTGATCCACGGCGCGACCGGCGGCCGGGCATTCACGGGCGCCGGCGCAGTCATTGCCAACATAGAGGAGCCGCTGCTGGTGACAGGCGGGACGGCGTTCCTTGCCCCGTTGGCTATTAACGCATTCCGCATCTCCGAGGTTCTTGAGAAACCGAGGCGCCGGATGCTGCTGCCGGCCATGCTGGTCGCACTGGTGATCGCGCTGGCCTGCGGCACCTTCACGTATTTGCGAGAAGCATACAAGATGGGCGGAAGCAATATGTCGGACTTCTGGACCCAAACGAGCGTACCGCTGTGGGCTTTCGATCACGCACAGCGGATGATCAAGCAACCGACTCAGTCCGCCCAGCCGTGCTTCGGGCCGTTCGCGATCGGCGTCCTTGGAATGTCCTTCCTCATGTTCATGCGCGCCCAGTTCTACTGGTGGCCGGTGCACGCTATCGGGCTGCTGACGTGCAGCAGTTGGCACGCCCATCGCCTGTGGCTGCCGTTCCTTCTGGGCTGGCTCACGAAGGTGAGCATCATGAAGTTCGGCAGCGGCAGGCTGCTGCGCGACGCCCGCTTCTTCTTCATCGCCGTCATCATCGTCGAGGCCTTCGTTGGGGGCGTCTCCACCATCGTGCGGACGATTAGCGGCGGCGTCGTGCCGTCGTTCTGACTCGCGTCCGTCAGCGAATGCGCCTCTCCTGCGAGCGAACAATTCGGCAGCTTTCCTTGTAGTATCCGTCCTACGGCGGACCCTGGGCTGTGGCGTTCAAAGCGGAGTTCCCGGCAGCCCGTCATCCCGAGGAGCGCGCAGCACGGACGCGCGACGAGGGATCTCCATTCGCCGAGCGATAAAACAGTTGGAGGTCCCTTGTTCGCCCTGAAGCGCACTCGGGACGACGCCATTCTTCACACCGGGTCGGCCATACTGCATTAAGCGCAACTCGGCAGAGAACGCTCATCAAGAGGAGCGTTCAGTTCAGCGGGACAAGCAGAATCCTCGAAGGTCCGAGCCATGCGGCCACTGTAGGTCCCTCGTCCGCCTGAGGCGCACGCCCCTGCCACGATGCCTGCACTGAGTGCTCGATAGCGGGGCCGCCCCCGGCTTGCATTTGACCTTTTTGCACGCCGTGGTACGATTCAAGCGGGCTGGCGGGGCTGCTGCATTCTCAGTTGAAGGAGGCGGGACGATGGGTTTTGTCAGCACAAAGCATCAGGCGAAGCGCAGGTCGCCGGAGCAGTTGGTCAGGCACTTGAAGAGCTTCGAGTTGGAGCTGAAGTTCTCGGCGGGAGTCTGGTTCTTCTTCCCGGGCGGCGGGCGGTTCCATGATTCGTACATAGACAGGCCCGGCCCGGGCGAGTGGCTCGACAGGATATTCGAGATCGCCGCGCCCCTCGGGAGGCACGGCCTCTGTGGCCTCGAGGGCCATTACCCCAACGAGGTGAACGAAGAGAATATAGACCGCTACATCCAGTTCGGCAAAGAGACGGGCATCCGCCTGATCACGATCGTGCCGAACCTCTTCTTCGACCGCCAGTTCGAATTCGGCGCGCTCAGCAGCCCGATCAGAAAGGTCCGACAGAACGCCATCGAGAGGACCAAGATAACCCTTCAGCTCAACAAGCGCATCAATACGGACTTTGCGATCGTCTGGCCGGGCATAGACGGTTTTGAGAACTCCTTCGGGGCGGACCTCATGGCAGCCAGAGACCGGTTCTGCGAGGGCTTGGCCGAGGCGATGGACGCCGTGCCGGGCGTGCGGGTGGCTGAGGAGCCGAAACCGTACGAGCCCCGCGCGCACATCCTTTACGGCACGACGCCCGAGGGCCTCCTGATGGGCCAAAAGACCGAGGCCATGCTCAAGAACCCCGTGAACCGGACGATTCTCGATAAGGGGGAAGCCCTGATCGGCATGAACCCGGAGGTGGGACACGTTCTCATGGGCTACGAGGACCTGGCCTACGCCTTCAGCCTGGTGATGGAGTATGGTCGGCTCTTCCACACGCACTGGAACGGCCAGCCGCTCGGCAATTACGACCAGGATCAAAACGTCGGCACGATCAGCCCGGAACAGGCCGAAGCGGCGCTTTACACTCTGAAGATGCATGGCTACACGGGTTACTTCGGCATTGACATCAACCCCGAGCGAATGCCCGTTGACCGCGCGTTGATCAATTGCATGGATGCCCTGAAGGCGATGAACGATCGCATCAACAAGCTGGACCATGAGAACGTCATCGCATGCACGACGAAGCCCGATAGGAACCGGGGCGTGTTAGAGGCGATCCTGACGCGAGCCCGTGCCCCGCAGGGGGTCAAGTTGTCTCCCGTGCCCGAGGTTCAGTAGGCTTCCCGCCACGCTCGATATGAAAAGGCTCCGCCCACCGCGGGTGGGCGGAGCCTTCCTATGGACTCAAGCGCCGGGCTCCTCCGGGCTCGACGCTTCACTCAGTCTTGATCGGGATAGCCTTTGGCTTGACCGTTTCGAGTTTCGGCATCCGGAGCTTCAGCACCCCGTCTTTGTACGTCGCTTCGATCTTCTCAGCGTCCACATGCTCCGGCAGGTGGATCCGCCTCTCGAAGCTGCCGAACCGACGCTCAGACCTGCGGAAGTGAGCATCTTCCGACACCTGCTCCTCCTTCTTCTCGCCACGCAGGGTCAGCGTGCCGTCCTCGACGGTCACCTGCAGATCCTCTCGGGACATGCCGGGGAGTTCAGCGACAAGCGTCATTGAACTTTCGTCCTCCGTGACGTCGAGCGCGGGCACGAACCGCCCGTCACCCCACCATGCCGGAAGACGACCGAATTCTTCGTTGAAGCCCTCAAGCATATCCTCGAAGACTCGGGACATAGGCCATCCCCTTCTCCGCTCCAAACTTCTTGGCTCTTCACGGTTCATAGCATTCATTGGCAAACCTCCCTTCATTTCCCTATGTCTGCCCTTCTCCGCGAGTCATTTAGCAACCGGTGTGCCAATATTGCAGTCAGCCAGCCATTTACTTATCCTATGGAACCACAAGGAGATAAAGGGCGCGATCCTGGTGCACCAGCCCTTCCATGGACTCACGTGTCCGCCGTTTTGGCATTGGCGGGGGCACTCATGCCAAAATGGCGTGTTCTTATCGAGAAAGCATGGCGCAAGCGGTGGGGCTGGATATGCGATCTGGGAGAGCCCTACTTCACCGGCGTCTCGGCAGGAAGGCCCGCAGGTGTGTCAATAGGAATGGCAGGGAGCGCCTTAGCGGAGGCCGCGGGGCCCTCCTTAAGCTCGGCGGGGATTCTGAGGCGCGCGCCGACCTCTATGCTCCGGTCCTGAAACCAGCCTGACCTCATCTCCAGGACGTAGGCTATCTCTTCCCGGGGAACGAACGGCGTCGGATCGTTGGCCTCAGTATTCCGGATCTCCGCGATTGTGCCGTCCGCCCTCAAGAAGGCGACCGATAAGGGGAATGACGTCAAGGCTTCAGAGAGTTCCGGCCTCTCGGGAGGGTCGTAAACGTAAAGCATACCGTAGCCGGGTTCGAGCGCGGGGCGGCCGCTCAAGCCGCGCTGCTTCTGTTCTTTCGTCTCCGCCACTTCTGCGTGGATGACGAAAGAGTAAGCGGACACACGGTCAGCGGCCGCGGCGGCCGGCATGCCTTCGATGGTCAGGTCTACGACCCTGGCCGTCAGCGGGCGAGCGGCGGCCTGCTGGCCGGGCGGCTTGCATGCGCCCGGCATTGAGAAGAACAGCCCAATCACCAAGAACACAATGAGGAAAGTGATGATCTGACTTCGCCAGTTCACGATTGCTCGCTCCCATGCTGTGGCAAGGCGTCACCCACGGGGCATTCTGTTAGGGGCTCTTATAGCACATGGCTGTGGAAGGCGCAAGGCGTAAAGTGCAGTTGATTCCCGGCGCAGGGCGGGCATATGATGACCGTCAAGGGGTCAGGAAGCGGGCGCGCCAAAGGGTGGCCGGGCCGTGTTTCAGTACGGCACTTCTCTTGAACCACGGGGGCAGGAAAAATGGCGGACTCAAAGCGTCTCCTCGTCATGGATGCATCAAACGTTTATGCGAATGCGATCGGCAAAGAGCACGGCCTCACGCGCGCCGAGGTGAACGGGCTCAAGACGCGCATCCGAGACGCCCATCGCCGGATTGAGGCGCGTCGCGACGCAGACGTCGGCTTTATGACGCTTCCGTACGACCGCGCCCTCGCCGGCCGCGTCAAGGACAAGGCGGCCGAACTGCGCGGCTGGTGCAAGAATTTCGTAGTGCTGGGCATCGGCGGCTCGGCATTGGGCAATATCGCCGTTCACAGCGCGTTGAACCATCCTTTTCACAACTCGTTGCGGGACGCGCATCCGGGACGTCTGGGGGCGCCCCGGATATTCGTGCTTGACAATGTGGACCCTGCCCTGATGGCCGGCTTTCTCGATGCCATCGAGGACGAGTTGGAGCGGACGGCCTTCAACGTGATCACCAAGTCCGGCTCGACGGCCGAGACGATGAGCCAGTTCCTCTTCGTCCAGGACCTGCTGCGCGGCAGGGGGCTTGAGCCGGCCAGGCACATCATCGTCACGACAGACCCTCGGCCGTCAGTAAGCCTGCTCCAGCGCGTTGCGCAGCGAGACGGCTATTTCGCTCTGCCGATCCCGGCGAACGTGGGAGGGCGATTCAGCGTGCTGAGCGCTGTCGGCCTGCTGAGCGCAGCGGTGGGCGGGGTGGACGTCGACGAACTGCTGGCCGGGGCAGGCGAGATGGATGGGCAGTGCAGGGCAGCCGGCATGGCGGACAATCCGGCCGCCCAGTACGCCGCCATCCACTATCTCTTCTACCAGAAGAAGACGCCAATTACGGTCTTGATGCCATATAGCCAGGCCCTGGGGCGCCTGGCGGACTGGTACTGCCAGCTCTGGGCGGAGAGCCTGGGCAAGAGGGATGGGCTGAGCGCCAAGGACGTTTTTGTCGGTCCTACGCCGATAGCCGCCGTGGGAGTGACCGACCAGCACTCCGTCATGCAGCTTTTCCAAGACGGGCCGTTCGACAAGGTTCTCACCCTGATAGAGGTCGAGAATCCGAAATCAGCGCCCTGGCGGAAGGGTTCAGAGGACGTCCCCATATGCCACGGAGAAGGCGAGGGAGAGTTGTCATACCTTGCCCGAAGCACGTTCGGCCGCCTGTTCTCGGCGGAGCTTGCGGCCACACGGTGCGCCCTGAGGGACAAGCACAGGCCGAACCTGACCCTCCGCGTGCCCGAGGTGAGTGCAAGGACACTCGGGGAGCTGTTCATGTTCTTCGAATATGCCGTCACGTACAGCGGCTGCCTGTACGACGTGAACACATTCGACCAGCCGGGCGTGGAGTTGGGAAAAGACTATACGTATGGGTTGATGGGCCGGGAGGGCTACAAGCCGCCGAAGGGGGCGGGTCAAGGCCCGCAGGCCGACCGGTAAGTTCCGGTGTGGCAGAGGCCGGCCCTGACGGGTATAATGAGGCGAAGGCAAGGGCCGGAGGGGTGGCTGGCGGATGGCTGCCGGAGAAGGGAAGCGCGAGAGCATGTTGGGCCGCAGCACCGATCCCAAAGATGCCATAGCCTTCATATCAACCTATCCTCCTCGACAGTGCGGAATTGCCACGTTCGCCGGGGAGTTGGTCAACGCCGTGCGGGGCCACACCGAGGGGCGGCTCCGCACAACGGTCATGGCCGTCAATGAGCCCAGCGAGGGCTTGTTGTACCCGAAGGAAGTCCAGTATGTCCTGAACCAGCACGACAATGCGGACTACGTGCGCGCGGCCGAGTACGTGAACTACAACAAAGTGCGGGCCGTCTGCCTTCAGCATGAATTCGGCATATTCGGCGGTCGCGACGGCGCATACATCCTCGATTTCCTGCGCGAAGTGCGCTGTCCGATTGTCACGACGTTCCACACGGTCCTGCTGGAGCCCTCGCAGTCTCAGCGGGCGGTGATGAATGAGTTGATCGTGCTGAGCAGTTTGCTCGTGGTCATGAGCGAACGGGCGCTTGCCTTCATGCAGGACGTCTACGGCGCTCCCGATGCCAAGCTGCGCCTCATCCACCACGGCGTGCCCGAGATCCCCCTCGTGGAGCCACAGAGGTACAAAGCTCAGTTCGAGATGGCCGGCCGGGAACTCCTTCTGACGTTCGGGCTGCTGAACCCGGGCAAAGGCATTGAGTACGTCCTGGATGCCATGCCGCCGGTGGTCGAACGGTACCCAAGCCTGTGCTACATCATCCTTGGCGCGACACATCCGAACATCCTGCGGGAGGAGGGCGAGAGCTACCGGCTGGGCCTGCAGAGGCAAGCCAGGAATCTGGGCCTTCAGAAAAACATCCTTTTCGGCAACCGCTTCGTGGGCGTCGAGGAACTCTGCGAGTTCCTCCAGGCGGCCGATGTCTACATCACCCCTTATCTAAACCGCGAGCAGATTACCAGCGGCACCCTCGCCTATGCGGTGGGGGCGGGCAAGCCCATCATTTCAACGCCTTACTGGTACGCGGAAGAGATCCTGGCGGACGGGCGCGGCATGTTAGTGGGCTTCAGGGATTCGACCGCCATCGCGGAGGCACTGCTGGCCCTCCTCGGCGACCCTGCGCGAGTCAGGGAGATGCGGGAGAAAGCCTATGAGTTTTCGCGCCGCATGACGTGGGGCGAGGTCGGCCAGAGCTACCTGGCTGCGTTTCGCGAAACAATCTCAACGGCGCGCGTCAGGGCCTCCATGCCGGACGTGAGCATGCGTCATCTCTTGCCCATCACGGGGCTCCCGCATCCGCGCATCGAGCACTTACAGCGGTTGACCGACGACACGGGCCTTCTCCAGCACGCGCGTTACGGCGTGCCCGACCGCTCGCACGGCTACTGCACGGACGACAACGCGCGGGCGCTCGTGGTCATGTCGAAGTACTACGACCTCTACCGCTCGCGGGAGGCGGAGCGGCTGTTGAGCATCTACCTTGCATTCGTCAACTACACACAGCGTCCCGACGGCCTGTTTCACAACTTTGTGGGTTACGACAGACGCTTCCTTGACGAATTGGGCAGCGATGACTGCTACGGCAGGGCGCTGTGGGGGCTGGGCTACACGATGTACCGCGGCCCGGCGTCCTTCTTCAATCTTGCCAAGGAGATGTTCGACTACGCCGCGGAGAGGCTGGGCGTCCTGAGCTTGCGCGGACGCTCGTATGCGATCCTCGGCCTGTACTACTACCTCCAACGCTACCCGGAGGCGGATGACATCGCGGCAAGGATCAACGGCCTGGCTGCGCAGCACGTGGCAGCGTACGAGGCCAGCTCGACGTCGGACTGGCCCTGGTTTGAAAAAGTAGTGTCCTATGACAACTCTCTCATCCCTCAGTCTCTCTTCCTGGCCTTCGAAGTCACAGGCAACGAAGCCTACCGACAACTGGCCCAGAAGAGCCTGGACTTCGTGCTCAATATGTGCAGCAACGGCGACCACCTGTCCTTCGTAGGCAATGCCGGCTGGCACGTGCGCGGCCGGGACCGCGCCGCGTTCGACCAGCAGCCCATTGACGCCTGCGGGCTGGTGGAGGCGTGCAAGGTTGCCTTCCGCTTGACGGGCGACCGCGAGTATCTGAAGTACATGCGCCTCGCCTTCGACTGGTTCCTCGGCGCCAACGACACGGGAGTGCCGCTGTACAACTTCCGCACCGGCGGCTGCTCGGACGGCCTGATGCCCAGTGCCGCCAACGAAAACCAGGGCGCCGAAAGCACCCTCTGCTTCCTGCTTGCATTGCTGACCGTTACGGAGGTCTTCTCCGAAGAGGACCGGGGCACCAAGGGGACGGCGGCCCGGCCGGCGTCACACCACGTGCCCAAGCTCTGAGTTCCGGCGGGCGGACCATCTGTCGCGTCCGGGCTTGTCCTGCCCGGGCGCGTGCGGGCTCTCGGACCAGATTCCCGGCAGGCGCAGTTCCGTCGCTCCCCAGGGGGCGGATACCATGCGCATACGGCATGTGGTGAGCGCTTTCCTGGTCCACAGGGCTAAGCCCATCGTCTTGCTCGGCCGGCGGAGCGACCGGGTGGGCACCTACCCGGCGCGCTGGGCGGCCATCAGCGGCTCCGTCGAAACCGAGCGCCCGCTCGAGCAGGCCTACCGGGAGATCCAGGAAGAAACGGGCTTAGACCGGGCGAATGTTGATCTGGTGTCTGAAGGATGGACCGTCAGGTCCGTGGACTGGGAGCTGGGCATCGTCTGGGTCGTCCATCCTTACCTTTTCGCGTGTAAGACGCCTGCTGCCGTCCGGCCCGACTGGGAACACGAGCGTTTCGAGTGGGTGGACCCGGCTCGGATCCCCTCTCTTGAGACAGTTCCGAATCTTGCCGAGGCGTACGCCTCCGCAGCCGCGCTTTGCGGGCGGCCCGACAGCCGATGGGCCTTCCGTAAGGTCCAGGAGGACCGGGAGCACGGAGCCGAAGAACTGGGCCTCTGGACTCTTGAAGGCCTGAAACGAGCGGCCGAGGAGGCGGTTGTAGCGGCCCAACGCGGCGAGGACGCGCTCTCCGTGATGACGCGGGCCTGCCGCGACGCGGTCGCCCTGCGGCCGAGCATGGCGCCCGTGCGCTCGGCCGCGCTCTCGGTGTTCGGCATCTGCCGCGACCTCCTGACCGGCAAGCGAGCGCAGGACCCGCTCGAGCGCGTAATAGAAGAGATTGACCGACTGATGGGGCGACGCGAGGCAGAGTCCGTGGCGCCCGCCCAAGCAGCCGCACCGTTTATTCGCGACGGCGCCCGCATCGTCACGCTCAGCTACTCCTTCACGGTCCTTTCCGCGCTGAGGGAAGCCGCCCGCCGCGTCTCAGCGCTCGTTGTGGCGGAGTCGCGCCCCGCCTGCGAAGGCCGGGAGACAGCCCGGCTCGCCGCCTCGTTCGGGATTCGTACCGAGCTTATGACGGATGCGGCGGCCGCGCGGGCGACCGAGCGCGCGGACGTTGTGCTGTTCGGAGCCGATGCCCTCTGCTCGGACGGCTCGGTGGTAAACAAGACAGGGACACTTGCTTTCTGCTGCGCGGCGCGCTACTTTGGGGCTGAAACACTGTGTCTGGGCACGGACAGCAAGGTCCTGCCGGCTGGATTCGTGCCGCCCATGGAGGAAATGGCGCCGGGTGAGCTGGGCGAGGCGATAGCCGGTGTGACAGCCCGAAACCCTTATTTCGAGCTGGTCCCAGCCGAGTTGGTCGGACGGCTCGTCACAGGCTCAGGCGTAACTCCAGCAGATAGGCTCCGGACCCGCGCAAAGGAACTTAGGGAGCTTCAGGAAGAGCTGGAACGACAGAGGTAGGCATTCCGTGGCCTTGGTGGCATGGTCTTTGCGGCTCGTGCTTCCCGACACGTGAGAAGTTTATCGGAGCAGGGGAAATGAGGCATTTATTCATCCTTGCAGCGCTCGTGGCGGTCGGCTATCTGGCGTATAAGTTGTACATGAGCGGGGAGTTCGGACAGAAGCCCGTCAGCCCAAGCGCGGCGTCTGCCAGCCAGCAGTCGGCGTCTGCCCAACAGCAACCAACGGACACCAGCCAAAAAGCGGCCACGGCTTCGGCAGAAGCTGCGCCGGCGAAACCGGATCAGCCGAAAGACCCCAAGCCCGGGGACGTCATCGGCGGGATCATTTCAAGCGGCAAGCGAGTAGGCCGAGGGGCGAGCAAGGCCTTCGGCGCAGTGGACTTCGGGGGCAAGTAGAGTTGCGGAACTCGACGGCCTGAGGCCGTCCGCCGCTGCGTTCACAACGGCGGATCAGGCGGTTTCTGTCCGGCGCTTCGATGGGAAGAGTTGGCTGCATCCTCGCCGCATTATCTGTCCCGTCTTCTCTGTGGCCCGCCACTTGGCGCCTTTCGACGCGGGCGGCTTCCTTTCCCTCAGCGCTGCTTGACCAGTTGTGTCTCAAGTGGTTAAGATGCCCATCTTTGTCAAGCGGTCCCAAGCACCCCATCCGCGAAGAAAGGAGCACGTCGCATGGGCGCCCCAATCCGCGTGATTCTCAGGGAAGGCCAGATTCCGAAGAAGTGGTACAACATCCAGGCCGACATGCCGAACCCGCTGCAACCGCCGCTGAACCCGGCCACAGGCAGGCCCGCAGGGCCCGAGGACCTGGCGCCCGTTTTCCCAATGAACCTTATCGAGCAGGAGATGAGCCACAAACGCTGGATCGAGATCCCGGAGGAGGTGCGCGAAAAGCTTGCGCTCTGGCGGCCCACGCCGCTGCACCGCGCGAAGGCGCTGGAGGAGGCTCTCGGCACCCCTGCGCGCATTTACTACAAGAACGAGGGCGTCTCCCCGCCGGGCAGTCACAAGCCCAACACAGCGGTGGCCCAGGCATACTACAACAAGAAGTTCGGGATCAAGCGGCTCACCACGGAGACGGGCGCAGGACAGTGGGGAAGCGCGCTGGCAATGGCGTGCTCTCTCTTCGGCCTGGAGTGCAAGGTCTACATGGTGCGCATCAGCTTTGACCAGAAGCCTTTCCGCAAGCTGATGATGACAACGTGGGGAGCCACGTGCGTAGCAAGCCCGAGCAAGGACACTAATGCGGGCCGCCGCATCCTGGCGGAGAAGCCGGACACACCGGGCAGCCTCGGCATAGCCATCAGCGAGGCGATAGAGGATGCCGTCACGTCCAAGGACACCCGCTATTCTCTGGGGAGCGTGCTGAACCACGTCCTGATGCACCAGACTGTGATCGGCCTGGAAGCTCAGCGGCAGCTCAAAACGCTTGGCGAGTACCCGGACGTCGTGGTCGGGTGCGTGGGGGGCGGGTCGAATTTCTCGGGCCTCGCCTTCCCGTTCTTGCGCGACAAGATCCACGGGAAAGAGATGCAGGTGATCGCGGTCGAGCCGACGGCCTGCCCGACACTGACCCGCGGCCCGTTCGTTTACGACTTCGGCGACACGGCTATGACAACGCCGCTGCTGGCGATGTACTCGCTCGGACATGCATTTGTGCCTCCGCCCATTCACGCGGGAGGGCTGCGGTACCACGGCATGGCACCGCTTGTAAGCCAACTCGTCCTGGACAAGTTAGTGGAGGCAAGGGCGCTTCCTCAGCTCGAGTGCTACCAGGCGGCCGTGCTCTTTGCGCGCACCGAGGGCTTCATCCCGGCGCCGGAGACGTCGCACGCCATCGCCGTCGTCATTCAGGAAGCCCAGAAGGCAAAAGAGGAAGGGAAGGAGAAGGTCATCCTCTTCAACTGGTCGGGGCACGGCCTTATGGACCTGTCGGGATACGACGCCTACTTCAGCGGCAAGCTGAGCGATTACGTGCTTCCCGAAGAGGAGCTACGGAAATCCGTGGCCGTCACGGCGGGTTTCCCCAAGCCGGTCATGAAGTGAGAGAAAACGGTCCTCGAAGGCAGCTTATCGGGGTGAGGCGGGGAAGAAGGCGCGGCAACGAGCCGTTTTCGAGAGGCGGTGCTCCTATTTCGACGGCGCAGCGGGGGGAGTTACCGCCGACGGCGTGCTCGTCAATTTTGGGGTTGCCGCCTTGATCATCGGGCTCACGTGGAGCGACACGATCACGAGGCCGGCGAGCACAGCCGCCACCTCTGTGGCCATCAAGAAGGCACCCAAGCGCCGAAACGTGTCGCTGTCCTTGCATTGATAGTAGAAGTAGAAGCCGGCCAGGGCAGTAAGAAGGCCCAGGGCGAGGGCAATGTAGATGTTGCCGCTCAGGCCCATCCTGCTGCTGATTTCCTTGGCCAGCGGCGTGTCTTGCGCCGCCTTAACCGCTTCGTAGACCCCACGGAGGATGCCACCGGTCCAGATCAGAGCCGTCGTGCCCCAGGCCGTTGCAAGCAACACCGCCGGCACCAGGCTCTTCCGGCTCAAGAACGAGACCAGCATGCAAAGGCAGCAAGCCGCCGTCACCACACTGAAGGCGATCTGTTCGCCGGGCATGAGGTTGGAGAGGGCGCGCCCACCGCCGACCCACGGCAATAATGACGCAAGGAAGAGCAGCACAAGGCAAACGGCCACGGCGAGCGCGCTTGCGAGGACGGGCATCTCCCGGTACTCGAATTCCTGAAGGGCCCCGAGAAGGGTCTCGCCCCCGACCTGCACCGCCGGGATGCCGGGGCCCCTGCGCTCCTGGGGGGTAACGGGGAAGACATTCTCACATGCGGGGCACTGGCCTTCGCGCCCGACATTCCCCTCAGACGTTTCAAGCCTCTTCTGGCAGAACGGGCACACTAACAGAACTTTGGCCATTCCTCTCCCCCAGCGCACGAGCATGGCAGACAGCACCGGGCGACCGCACGCACGGCCCGCAAGCAATATGTGTATAGCCGACGGCGATGGGCCGTGTCAAGCCAGTTCACGGGTGGGAACTGATCTGATGCTACGGAACTCTCGGGCAGCTTGCCCGCCGCAGCCTGCGGGCGAGCTTCCCTTTCCCTAAACAGAAGCAGCCGGGACGTGTGCCCGGCTGCTCCTCAAGTCCCGGCACGGCTATTCGCCGTAGACCGTAATCGTGCGCTTGCTGTAGATGCCGAGGACGTTGAACTCCTCGGAGTCTACCCAACTGATGCGCTTGATATTGCCCTTCTCCATGGCGGCCTTGATAGAGCCGTCGCCCTTGGCAAGAAGGATTATACCTTCCACCTCAGCGGTGCCGGTCTTGGTGTGGCCCACGAGAGTATCGCCGACGGCCACGGCGCTCTTGGTCATCATGATCGGAGCCATCACCCCGCCCATGGGCATGGTACACCCGACAAGCCCCACCATCGCGAACAACACTGCGACCACTAACAGCCCCTTTACCATCTCACGCCCTCCTCCGCAAGAAGCCCTGGTGCCGGCCGCCCACGCGACCGTCCCGCACCCGTGGGCAAAAAGCCAACGAGAACTCGCCGCATTGAACGTTCGCCGGTAGGGCGCCCCCATCCTTCGCCGTGGCCCCCCGCCTGGTTACAACAGGATAACGCTCTTCGGCCGTACCGTCAATAGGGTTTTTGGCTGCGCAGGGGAAAAGGAGGGTAGTGGATGGGCTGAAGGCGGGCCACAAACGTAATCGAGGATGGTGACAAACAGGGGGCGGAAGAGCTGTGCGAAGCCCCAAAGCAGACCGGAAACAAGAGCGAATACGCTGGATGAATGAAACGCAGCGCACGCAGATGGAGGAGGGGTACCTACTCAGCGGAGGACGTAAAGAGCTTCGGCCCCCCGGACCGGGCAAGGTCGGCAGCCCGTATCTCGTCGAGGGCCTTTCGTGCCGGAGGCCCGATGACCGGCTCGTCAACCACTTCCGAAAGAGCGCTGACAATGAACCGGCGCATATAATCCTCTGGGGCCTTGTCTACCGACTTGTAGTCGTCAGGGTGCTGGACGTAGTCCACCCCGATACGCCCCAAGAGCGCAATAGCCTCCTCCATGCGGCGCTCGTTGGCCCTGCGCAACTCCCTCTCGTGCTCCTCCTTGGTGAGGCGCAAGGTCTCGACCGCCATGAAGGGATTGACCGTGGTCTTGGTGGCGAAGTACGCGGTGAAACGGATGACGAACCGATTGTGGCGCAAGAGCCAGACTCCCTCGATGATCTGCCCCCGAACGTCATCGAATCCATTGTCAAGCATGCTGATGTACTGGTAGATGTGCGGGTGGTCGAGGAAGGTGTTCGTCTTCACGATTTCAGCGGCCATTTCCCGGCCGGCTATGGCCACATCCAGCACTCCCTGGCGGTAGCGTTTTTCCCACTGGTCGGCCTCGGCCGTGCACAAAGCCTTGCCCTCCGCGGACAAGTCGGTCCTCTGCCCTTTGAGCATCTTGGAGAATTCAGCGGCGGTCTGCTTCCTCAAGGCGTCCACATCGCCCTGCCAGGCATCCGCGATCACCTTCAGGGCCGCGGCCTCGCTGCCGACGAAGACTTTCTTGGCATACTGCGTCTCCAGGGCCGCCAGGCGCTTCTTCTCGGTCCCGACGGGCTGGCCGACATGTCCTTTGGCGAGCCAGTCCAGCACGTCTGTGATACGATCCTCGACATATGTCATGTCGGGCACCGAGCGCCGCTCCTTGACCATCTGGTCGAGGATCTGCTGCATGTCTTTGTCAATACTGAAGCCGCTCTGGAGCGAGCCGTCTTCATTCATGTGAGCCAGGATGCGCTCGATGACGTCCCTGTCGGCCGACACGGATCCCCAATCCAGGGCTCGGCGCAACGCGAGGGCCCGCGCCATGCGGGGGTCGTCCACGTCATTCTGAAGCAACGTCTGGTTAAGGTAGAGGAATGACTCCAAGGGCCGCGCTCTGAGCACGTCCAGAGCCGAGCGGCCGGCCGCACCGTCGGGGCTTTCGGCGGGCGTCGTCAGCGTGCCCATAAGGACGTTGATCGCGGCCGCCAGCGTGTGCTGGGTGCGAAGGGAACGCACGACATAGAACGCACTGTAAAGGCAAAAGGGGACGAATATGACATAGAAAACCGTAGTGAACCACCTGGGCAGAAGAGGCCCGGTCGCGGTCTCGCGCATCACGGGGGCTTGCTGCTGCTCTTCGATCCTGGTCGGTTCGCTCATTGCGCGGGCGCAGTCCCTCAGAAGGGCACCATGGTTATGGCCTTACTGATCAGCAAGATGGCGACGGCGCCCATGCCGACCAAACCGATGCCGGCGCCGTAGCCGGCTGCAAGCACAGGAGTGTAATTGCTCCACCGTTCGCGGCCGAAGACCCGCTGCATGTAAAAGCGGCCCAGGATGGCAGCCGCGAACATGGGGAAGCTGGACGCGGGGTCACCCACGAGGCCCTGAATCGTGCCGTATAGGAACAGGGTCGGCGCGCCGATTATGCGCAACACAGTGTAAGTGACAAGGGCGTAGACGGTCCCTGCGGAGATGTATTGCCAGTTAATGGCCTTCAGGAAGAAGGCGTTCCCCGTCGTAGTAGCCGTCATCCAAAAGGCGCGCATTGTCGCGTCCTGCGGCCAGAAACGGGCCGCATTGGGGTAGCTCTCGGGTATGTCGCTGATCTTGTAGAGGAAGGACCAGAAGAAAAGCCCCGCGACGATGGCTATGGGGGCCATGATCAACTGAGCCTTGAAGATGCTGGTGAACTTCGTGCCTGTAAGTTCTATCTCGCGGAAGTGTCCCGCCCCCGAGCCCGCGTTGGACATTGGCACCGGCGCATACCAGACGTCTATCCCCTTATAGCCGCTGAGCACGAAGGCAGCCTCGAGAACGTACGGAATGCCTACGGAACTGCCCGTCAGGCCGTTCAGACGCGCGCTCACGTAAGACATGATCGGCGTCCAGCCAAAACCAAAGACCAACAGCAGCCAGACGGGGAACTTCGGCACGAGAAAGTGGCTGAGCATGATGATCCAAAACGTGGTGGCGACATAGAAAAGGATGGCGATGCCGATCGGCACGTCACCCCGGCCTTTGGGAGGGGCGAGCGGGCTGCGCGCGGTGGCCGTGCGCGCTTTCTGAGCGGCGATAATCTGCCGGCCGGCGGTGTAAATGCCCAGCAGGGCGATGGCAATGGCCGTGCCGGCCGTGAAGCTGAGCCAGAAGTCAAACTGATTCGCGAGACCGGTCTGGATGTAGTCCATGCCCGGCTCCCAGATTCTAAGGATGCCGAGCCGGTACAGGATCGGGTTCAGGATCAACCGGCCGATCACGCCGCCGGCGAAGCTGCCCATGACCATCCAGAACGGCAGGACGAAGCCCCAGAAGATCAACCCGATGTCCGTGCCGATAGCCAGCGGCACTGCCTGGAACCAGGAAACGTCTTGCAGGGTCAACGTGAAGTCATAGAAGGGCACCGGCAGCAGGTAAAGGCCCTTCCTGAGGAAGACGCTGGTGAGCGTCGGCACCGCCACATAGATGAGCCCGAAGACTATGCCCACGGTGCTGCCGATCGAGAAGCAACGCCAGCGCCACGTCTCCTCGTCGCTTTCGGCGAGCGCCGTCACGCCCTTGGCGGCGATGGGCGCCAGAGGGAAGGGCAGGCGCTCCACGTCGCTGGTGATGCGGAAGAGGGAATACCCGAGGCTGAAGAAGCTCAGCCGGTCCCAGATCGTAAAAAGGCCCATGAGCAAGAGTTGGGGCCACCAGTCCGGGTGAAGGAGCGAGCGCTGGACGTACGCCTCGCTGCCCGGGGGGGGGGCCTTCCAGAAGGGGATCTGATTGGCGACCTCGAACTGCACGGCGGCGTCACTGCGGACGAAGTACGTCATCCCCACGAAAGCGTTCATCCACCAGCCGGGTATCGCAGTGCCGAGCACGCCAAACGTGACGCTGAAGATTACGAGCATCTCCTGCCGGGTGAGGGTGGTGCGGCATCGCTTGGCTATCTCGAGGAAGATGATGAGCGTGACCCAGACGGCCGGCGTGCCGAGCTGCGTGCCGAGCATGAGCCACATGAACATGGAGCCCGGCATGACAACGAGCGCCACGAAGAGGCCGGCAAGGAAGGCCTTGATCCCCCATCCTTCGGCGAATTCAGTGGGCTCTTCCTGCTCCGCGCGTATCTGTAGATAATCTTCCTGCTGTGGCATCAGTTACTCGCGCTTGATCGCTGCATGTGATGCACACGCCACGCCGTAGGTGCGGACCGGCCGTGCAGGCTCGTCAGCTGCGCGTGGCGGCCGGCTGCTCAAGCAGCACGGCGCCTTCCTGGGTAAGCCGCTTCTTTGCCTGCGGCGTCACCAGGCGCCAAATAAGCAACTGCTTGCGCAGGTCCTTCAGGAAGCCGAGGTTCATCCTATGCCAGGTCTGGAACTCGCCGCTCTTGCGCGTGATAACGAAGAACAGATACGTGATGTCGCCTTGCTGAGGATCCGGGATAGAGGCTATCTTCACTCTCTGGCTGACTCCCATGTCCAGCGGGGTCACCCAGACATCGGCCTCCATGCAGAGGTGCCTGGCTCCTTCAACCTGCTCCTCATAGAAGGTCAGATTGTCGGAGGTGAAATTGCCTATGGCATCCTCATCGTTGCTTTCGAAGTACTCGTGAAGGTAAGACATGACGCCCAGCGCTTCCTTCGAGCTGACCGTGAACGGGAACCATATCTCCCACACGTCGCTTGTGGGCCGGGGGATTGTCATTTTTCGGGTTTCGTCGGGCACGCTGAGCTTGCCGGCCATTCGGGCCGGATACGCCGTGGAGGCGAGCACCACCGCAACGACCAGCACCGCCGACCATACGGCGCTCACGCTTGAATAGTTGAGCGAGATGCCCTCCATGAGCGCGGGCACCTGTATCAGCCCTCTGCTGATCACCTGGCCAATCAGATATCCGAGCATGGCGCCCATGACGGCGAACACGCAACTCTCCGCGAAGAACAGCGCCGCGATGTGCATCGGCGCCAAGCCCACCGACGCGTACGTCTTGATTTCATTGATTCGCTCATAGACGGCCCCGAGCATGGTGTTGAAGACGATGAGGGCCGCGATCAGGATGGGCACCACGAGGCCCTGGATGCCACCCATGCTCAAGCGGCTGCGCGTGGCCACCCGGTGGACCTTGAGGGGCGATTCGGGCGTGTCACGGTAGCCGGCATAGAGAGCCAGGTTCACGCGGCTCAGCAGCTTCTGCAGGTCCAGGCGGAAAGGCCTGAGCGTCTGCTCCGCCTGCGAAGTGCGCCCGGGCCCCGACGGGATGGCGCGCACGGTGCCGCCCAGCTCAAGGCTCAATTCGTTGGGGATGAAGAGTATGCGGTCGGGCTCCATGTGGATGTACTGCTCCTCTTCCTCCTGCTTGGCCGACTTGCGGTGAACGAAGGTCTCAACGTCCATCTGGCCAGTCGCGCTCAGCGCCAGCCCGCCGCCGCCGGCTGCGGCCGTGGCGCCGCCCTGCCTGAACTGCTGTGCCACAAAGTCCACAGGGGTGATCTCCTCACCGTCCAGATCCTGGTAGCGGACGAGTTCGGCGCTGTTAAAGGTGCCCACCACGCGCAGTTGCCGGCCCAGGACGGAGACGCGCGCCTTCCCCAGGTCCGCGTCCTCAATGCGCAAGCTTTCCTTCATGCGCGTGGGCAAGATGCAGACGAAAGGCCAGTCGGGCATCGAGCGGTCGAACCACTCGTGTTCCAGGTACTTGGGGTCGTTGATGTTGGAGAAGTAAGTCTCCTCGGGGCTCAGGCCGAGGATGGCGTTGGCGACGGCCTCGCCCGCCCCATCGGCCCGCTTGATGTCTATCTGGAGTTCTTCTGTCTTCTTGCGGTTGACAAACCAGCTCCGGGGCGCCGTCTTCATGCCGCGGACCTGGAAGAAATTCTGCATGTCATAGGCCACGAACTCAGAGAGGGGGCCCCACGCGAGGCCCCTCAGAAGAACGCCCTCATAGGCCGCGTTGCGGGCGGATGAGTACTCAAGCATCCGGGCAGGCATAGTCTCAAAACTGGTGAAGGACAGGATGGTGAAGGTGAGCAGAATGAGCGTAGCTGCCGTCAAGCCGGTGCGCACCTTCCTCTTGCGCATATTCGAGATGCCCAGGACGAAGGCGGCCATCGTGGCGCTGGCGCGTGCCACATCCGCGCGGTGGATCATGTCCACCTTCTGGCGGACGTGTTCCATGACGATGTTGAACTTCCCCAACAAGTACCAGATCGTGGCCAGCGCGGCGACCAGCATGAAGAAGCCGTCCAAGATGATGACCGGCGTCTGCGAGAGCTTGAACGCGGGATGCACAAGCCGGAGCACTCCATAGGAGACGGCGAAGAGCACGAAGATGGCGATCAGCTTCTTGCGTATCTCGATGTAGTTGATCAGCAGGCGCTCGGCGAAGATGACGAACGGCAGCAGCAAAGCGAAGTAGAAGATTACGCCTTTGACCACGTCAGTCGAGGTATCCCGCACGTCGGGGTAGACGCGGTTCTCCAGGCCCCAGGCCATCCGCACCTTGTCATAGAAGTTGTCGTACGTCTTAGAGGCCAGGTGCTGGTCGGCCTCTTTCAGGTAGCCGCCGGACTCGTCGAACAGGTCCCAGACGCCGCGCTTATAGATGCCGCTCTGCTTGAGGCGCTCCATGCGATACGCGTCCAGATCGTGCATGTCCCCCACGATGTGCCGCCCGGTCTGGTAAATGAAGTTCTCGCCCTGGTCCGCCCTGTAGCCCGTCCCCGTCTTCTCAGCCCTTGTTGCACCGACTGCGGCCGTCGCTCCCCCGAAGTTCAGCAACAGCCCTTCGTAGCCAACCGCGGTCGCCGCCAGCAGGAACTTGATGCTGCTGTCGCGCTGGGTGAAGAAAACCGCGCAGGGCTTACTGTAGGGGTCGGACGCGGACTCCTGGCCGACGAACTGCACGAGGTACGTCGCCAGGAACTCGCTGTTGGCGTCGCCGCTGCGCACTGTGCTGCGGCCGAGCGTGGTCAGGGACAACGGGTCAGTCAGGTCGAACACAGTGCTGCAGACGGCGCGGAAGAAATTCATCCGCACGTCCGTCTTTCGCTCCGACCAATCGGCCGGCTGCATACGAGCCGTCGCCGGAACAACAGCAGAGGGGGCGACCTTCGTCACTGCGCCGTTCGTCGGGGACAGCACGAAGCCGTCCACGCGGAACATCGAATCCTGCACCAGGCCGAAGACCTCGAAGAACCCCTGCAGGTTGCTCAGCTTGAAGTCGTACGAGGCCACTCCCATCATGCTCTTCGACTTGTTCGACAGGTAAGGGGCCTGCATGTTGATCGCGGCCACGGCATTCTGAACAGACATTTTCGGCATGTAAGCCAACAGGCTCAGCTCTATTGTGGAGCCGAACAGCCCGGCGCTCTTTCTGTTCTTCCATATGTCCTTTCTCTGGATGGGCAAGACGGGCGCGTCGGCGGTGTTCTTTATCAGGTACGCGCACGCCATCGCTTGCCGCCGCACGTTGTCCAGGTACGGCTGCATCCCTTCGAAAGTGTCCAATGGGGTGTTGACGCTGTTGCGCGGGTCCCCGGTCGTCGCCAGGCTGATGGCGGGGTAGCCGCAGAGGGTCACGACTTCACTGTCGAAGGCTACCAGGTCCGGCAGCAGAGAGCGCCAGTCACGGCCCTGCTGCGGCACGATGCCGCTCTGGAACGTCAGCCCCTCAGCCGGGCCTCCCTTGCCGGTGATGCGGTCAGCCCACTGAACCAGCATCCCGGAGTACTCGCTATAGGTGCGCTGCAGCTCGACTTCCTTGTTGTCCCAACTTATCGTCAACTGGTCGTAGAAGTTGCCCTTGTAGAACGAGCCGATGCTGTCATGACGGCTTGAGAGGTCGAGCCCGATGAACAGGTAGGATTCCCCCGTGCCTTCGCCCGCCGATTTATCGGCTCCTTCGCGACGGGGGTACATCGTCTTCGAGGCGTAGTCGCGGACGCCGGCGAGTGCTTCAAAGTGACCCGGGGCGGCGATGAACTTCACCTTGCGACGCGGGGGATGCTTGGCCAGATATCCGGCCAGCTCAATCATTGAGGCGACGCCGCAGGCGCTTTCTGCCCCCGGCGAGAGGGCCGGCACCACTGAGACGGCATCGTAGTAGGCGAAGACGACGATGGTCTGGTCGTCCAACTGCGGGTCCGTGCCGGGTATCTCGGCGCTGATGCGTTGCACGTCTCTTTCTTCCCACCGCATCAACGCCCTGACGTTGGCCTCCACCGGCGTGGTGCCCTCCTGGCCCAGCCGGCTCAGGGCCTCGCGCGCCGTCTCCGGCGTGAACTCCCTCTCGGAGCGGCCGAGCGCCGCGGCCGCCAGGGCGGGCATCTGCTTGCGCTGCACGTAATACCGCGGCACCGGGATGGGCAGGTCCAGGTACTTCTGTTCGGCATCGGAGCGGAAGGGGTGAGGCGGCTCGATAAAGATGACGGCGCTCGCGCCGAGCTTAGCCGCGTCCAGCCAACGGCTCACCGAGTTAAAGTCCATCAGCACGATGCTGCCCTGCATCTCCTTGCCGTTGAAGTCCCTCAGGTACCCCTCGCCGCTCCAGACAAGGTGCCCGGTGATGCCCGCCTCGCTTGTCATCGGGGTGCGCACGTAGTTGGGCTGCACACAATACAACGGCACCTCGCGGCCGCCGACAGTCAGCGTGCCCTCATGTTCGGGGCGCGCCCTTTCCCCTTCGGGCAGCCTCTTGCCCCACCTTTCGTCATCGGGCGCAATCGGCACCACAACCTGGAAAGGCGACTCCTGCACGTTGGCGAGGCCTAAGTCCCTGAACTTCGCGACGATGTACTTCTCGGCCTCGGTGCACCCGGGGTAGCCGGTATAGCGGCTGGGAAAACTGGAAAGGAACTTGATGTGCTTGGAAGGATCAATGCTCCGGAGGCCCTGCTCCAGGTCGCCACCGGCCGCGCCTTGCTCTGCCCCCAGAACCGGCGCCGCTGCCAACCATAAGAGGAACCACGCGTATGCTGCAAACCCGCCCGTCCGTGGCATTTCTCGACTTCTCATTAAGGAGCCACCAGCGGCCGCCATTATAGGCGGCCCCCAAGACCTGTCAACGGAAAATGGCGCCCGTCCCTGACAGGCCCGGCCGGCCGTGGTAGAATGCTGCTGGTATGCTCCTTCAGCCGGAAGCCGCCATGGAAGATGCAATCAGAAAAGCAAGCGTCCTCATTGAGGCGCTCCCGTACATCCAGCAGTTCTCAGGCAAGCCCGTCGTCATAAAGTTCGGCGGGAGCGCCATGGAGAACGACGCCGTCCTCGACGATGTCCTTGAGGACATCGTCTTCCTGGCGGCGGCGGGCATTCGGCCCATCCTGGTGCACGGCGGCGGGCCCCAGATCTCGGCGGCAATGAAGCAGGCGGGCCTTTCGCCCACCTTCGTGCAGGGCCACCGGGTCACGGATGCGGACACGCTCGCCGTCGTCGTCCGAGTGCTCAGCGAGGTGATCAACGCAGACATCGTGCGCCGCATCCTGGCTTTCGGCGGACGCGCCCGCTCCACCTTCGGGCAGGGGCGCAGCCTGCTGCACGCGCGCAAGAAGCCCATGACCGTCAGAGGCCAGGATGGCAAGGCCGAAGAACTCGACCTTGGATACGTCGGCGAGGTAACCGCGGTGGATGTCCCGACCATGATAGCGGACGCCGCCGACGGCGTGGTCCTGGCCGTTCCCCCGGTGGGGCAGGACGAGACCGGACAGCTCTACAACCTCAACGCCGACACAGCCGCCGCAGCCGTCGCCGGGGCGGTGAAAGCCGAGAAGATCGTCTTCCTCAGCAACGTGCACGGCATCATGGCGGACCCCGGCAATCCCGACTCCTTTCTGTCCACGGTCGGCGAGCAGGAAGTCCAATCCATGATCGAGCAGGGGGTCATCAGCGGAGGCATGTTGCCGAAAGTCTCCGCCTGCGTCGCAGCGCTCGATGCAGGCGTGCGCAAGGCCCACATAATAGACGGCCGGTTGCCGCACGCCCTGCTGCTTGAGATATTCACCGACAAAGGCGTTGGCACGCAGATTCTGAGGGATGCCGTGCCTTAAAGCGCCTGAGACCAGATGCCGACGCTTCAGCTTCAACACCCCGCCGTTCTTGCCGCGCTGGCTCTCGTGCCCGCCCTGGGCCTGCTTTGGCGCCGCGCCTGCCGCCGCGCGGGAGACAGCCGGCAGTCGCTGCCGGGCGGGCGGGACCAAGGCCGCCAGCGTCGCCTGCGCCGGGCCGATGCCCTGCGGGGCGTGCTGCGCATAGGCGCACTTGGCGCCGTAATTCTGGGGCTGGCCGGCCCGGAAACTTTCCGTCTTGGCGCATTCTCCAGCGCGCACCTCGAACGGGTGCCCGTCGTCTTCGTCCTCGATGTTTCGGCAAGCATGAACGCGACCGACATCCGCCCCGACAGGCTCGCCAGCGCCCGGGAGGCTGTCGCGCGGATCTGCTCGCTCCTCCCTGGCGGGCGTGTAGGGATGGTGGCCGTCGCCGAAGACGCCGCCGTCGCTTGCCCTCCGACAGCCGACACCGGCGCCTTTCTGGACATCCTTTCTCAAATCCGCACGAACTGGATAGGAACGGGAGGGACGCGCCTGTCCGCGGGAGTTGAGAAGGCGCGCAGCCTGATTGCGGTAGACGGGGGCGGCGGCGTCATGGTGATCGTGAGTGACGGGGAAGACCACGGCGACCCGCTTGACCCCCTCCTGCGACAGATGAGACGGCATGGGGTCACAACAGATACCCTCGTCGTGGGGTCGCCGGAGGGAACAACTTTGGAGGCGCTGCCCGTGGCCGGCACGTCCGAGCCAGTCATAACGAGGGCGAATCCGGAACTTATGGCGACATGGGCTGCCGAAGGGGGAGGACGGGCATGGAAGGTCACGCCCGTGGACCGCTCATTGCCGTCAAAGGCAGTGGACGTCGTATCGCGGGCAGCGCTGAAACAAGCCGCGCGCGAGGCGGGCGACGCAGCCTTCCTTGCGCCTTACTTCTATGTGCTGGCGGCGGCACTGCTCCTGGCAGACACGCTCCTCCGCCCCTGACCCTGCGCCTACCCCTTCCGGCAGTTCGACTCGCCCCGGCTACCACTCCGGCAGGACTTCTCCCGAATTCGATCGGAACTGCTCCCAGAGCCGCTTGAAGCGGCTTTCGTAGATCCTCTCGAAAAGCTTCATCCGGTCCGGGAAGTGCTCCTCCACGAACTCGCGCAACTGGCGTATCTCGATCACCACGTCAATGGCAGGATAGTCGCTCGACACGATCAGGGAACACAGGCGGTCCGCGCGCCTCTGCAATTCGCGGTAAAGGTCTTCACTTTCTTCGTCTGTCTGCCGCATTCGAACGCCCTCTTGCTGAAGACTCGGGCACTCATTTCATTCTATGGCAAGGGGTCCCGCGTGCAAAGACAGCCCGCGGGGAGGGCCGAAAAATTCTGCGAAATACGTTTGCACAGACCTTACGTATTGTCGTATACTACATTTGTTGAGACGGATTGTGCGGTGTGCTCGCGGCCCTCCGGTCCCGCCGGGGAGAGGCCCTGCGAGCGTCTCCTGACACTATGGTTCAGAAGGGGCGAGACGGCGAAATGGCTAAGGGACTGACGGAGAGGCAAAGGGAGATTTTTGAGTTCATCTGCGACACGATGCGCGCGCAGAACCGGCCACCGACGGTTCGTGAAATCGCGCAGAACTTTGATTTCCAGAGCCCTAAAGCGGCGACGGACCATCTGGACGCGCTGGAACGCAAGGGTTTCATCCGACGGCGCAATCGCAAGGCCCGCAACATCGAGATTCGTGAGGAACTCTCACCGCAGGGCATCCCGCTGGTCGGCAAGATCGCGGCCGGCTCGCCCATCCTCGCAGTGGAGAACCTCGAGGGCTCGCTGTCCACTACGCACCTGTTCAAAGCCCATGAGAAGACCTTCGCGCTCGAAGTCGAAGGCGAGAGCATGACGGGTGCCGGCATTCTGCCCGGCGACTACGTCATCGTTGACGGCAAGAGCAGGGCGCGCAACGGTCAGATTGCCGCCGTCAGGATCGGCGACGAGGCCGCCGTCAAGCGCATCTTTCTCACCAAGTCTCAGGTGCGCCTGAAGTCGGAGAACCCAAAGTTCCATGACATCACCGTGGACAAGAACTCGCCTGAGTTCGCCATCTACGGCCCCGTCGTGGGCGTGATGCGCAAAGTCTGATCCGTTCTGGAAGTCATCAAGCCAAGGACCCCGGCGACCCCGGGGTCCTTTCCATTCCGGCGTTCGTCGAATCGCGTCGTTCCGCTCGCGCGTAACCAGTGAGCCCAGCGGGCGGTATGGCCTCCCCGCCGTCAGCGCCGTGCCGACGCCCCGCGCGGGGCGAGCCGCTTTCGCTTCTGCTTCAGGGTCGCCAGCAGCGCGTCGAACGATTCGCTGAACTTCTCCACCCCCTCAACCTTCAGGCGGCGGCATACTTCATCCAGGTCTATCCCCGCCCTTGCCAGCGCCTTCAGGTCTTTCCTGGCGCCGGCCAGATCTTCCGTTATGCTCTCACGCGCCTTGCCGTGGTCGCGGAAGGCTTCCAGCGTTTCAGGCGGCATTGTGTCTATCGTGTCCGGGCCGATCAAGCCTTCCGCATAGAGCACGTCACTGTAAGCCGGGTTCTTTGTGCTGGTGCTCGCGCAGAGGAAGCGCTGCACGCGCGCGCCCTTCGCCTTTAGCCGCAGGAATCGGGCGGAAGAGAAGGCCTTCTGGAACATCGCGTAGGCCACCTTCGTGTTCGCAATGGCGATCCGGCCGCGGAGCGGTGAGCCCTCCGGCAGCAGCTTGTCCACCGCCACGTCTATCCGGCTGACGAAGTACGACGCCACGGAGGCCAACCTGCTCAGGTCGCCTCCCGCCCGGTAACACTTCTCAATGCCTGCTAAGTAAGCCCTCGCTACGTTGGTGTAGTCCCGCTGGGAGAACATCAAAGTCACGTTGACGTTGACCCCTTCGCCGAGCATGGCAGTGATCGCCGGCAGCCCCTCGTCCGTGCCGGGGATCTTGATGAAGACGTTCGGCCGGCCCACCAGCCAGAAGAGCCGCCGCACGTCTTCAATCGTGCCCTCCGTGTCGTAGGCCAGCTTGGGCGATACCTCCAGGCTCACGTAGCCGTCCACCCTGTCCGTCCGTTCGTAGACCGGCCGGAGGAGATCCGCCGCATCTTGGATGTCTTTAATAACGAGAGCTTCGTAAAGCGCTTCGGCACCCATCTTCGGATTCCGACCGAGAAGCCCCGAGATTTGCTCGTCGTAATAAGTGCTGCCTTCGATGGCCTTGTCGAAGATGGTAGGATTGGACGTGACGCCCGAGATCTCCTTGTCGGCGATCATCTTCGCCAGCCGGCCGGTCTGCAACAGCTCACGGCTGAGCTGGTCCAGCCACACGCTTTGCCCAAGACGGTACAGCCTGCGGACGCGGTTGGCAGCCATCTCGTATGCCCCCTTCTCGCAACTGACAATCCCCAAAGGTTCGCCGCCTGCACCCCACGTCTGCCTATTCTACCCCGTGCCCGACCCGCTCGCCAGCACGGCTACAGGCGCCGGCCGCCCTTCTCCGGGGCTAAGAGTCCCTAACAGGATGCCCCGTGGCCGCGACGGAGCGGATTGGGCCGCAGGCCAAGGAGCGAGGGCGCGGCGCATAGGAGACCAATGCGTCAAGCCCAAGCGACGCTGGCATGCGGCGAAAGCCGCCCGTCCCTTCGGGTTGCGCCTCGGGCTGGTCCGCCTCAGACGGACCGCGCGAAGTCGCCCCGGTGTGCCTCGCCCTGGCACGTCGTCGCCTTTACCTGCATCCATCCAGCCGGAGGCGTAACGCGGCCCACGCGGCATTTTGTTAGGGGCTCTATGTCAATCACCGTCACCTCGGGCCGGGCACAGAACCTCAAGCGCGGAACGCCGCCCTCCATGCCGATCCCACGGTTCACGTAAAGCCACGTGCGGTCCACACGGTAGAGCCCCGCCTCATGGCGCTTGCCGGTCGCGGAAAGCGTGATGAGCGCTCCGTAGAAAGGAAGCGCGACCTGGCCGCCATGTGTGTGGCCGGCGCAGAGCAGGTCCGCACCGCAGCGGGACACCTCTGCGATTGCACTCGGATAGTGGTACAGGAAGACGCAGAGCGCCCCCGCCGGCACCCGTGCCATCGTGAGGCCGATGGTCTCTCCGCCGTCGGGAGGCGCGCCGGCCACCCAGACCTCCGTCCCCCGTACCTCGACCGGTACGGCCTCGCAAGTGAGCCTGCGCACGCCGGTGCCGCCGTACAGGTCGAGGTCGCGCCAGTACCAGGCGTCCCAGTTGCCGCTCACCGCGAAGGTTGGGGCAATGCGCCCGATGCGCGTCATGCAGTCCTTGAATCCGGGAAGCCCGGCCGCTGAGTTCAGGGCGTCCCCCGTGAACACGATGATGTCGGGCCATTCTGCGCGGATTACGTCCGGGAGGCGCTGTTCGAGGCCCGACTCTGCTTCGCAATGCAGATCGGATATGTGAACGATACGGATTGAACGGCTGCTGCTCGACAGCTTGGCGCTCGTGATGCAAACATGCGTCACTTGCAGCCGGCGCGGCTCGATGAAATGGGCATAGGCGACGCACAGTGTGCCGAGGCCTGCCAGCCCAAGGACCGCGTAGCGCGCCCACGCCGCCGGCCGGGAAAGCGGACGCTCAGCCGGCCGGAAATGCCGGGCCACCCATTCCACGACCACAGCCCCCGCCGCGCCGTAGACCGCCAGAACGCCGCCAAGGAGGACGAGGACGACCAGCCTTTCGCCGAGTGACATGAAGTCGAGTCTACCAGCACGCGCCCGCCGCCTACAAAGTCCCGGTCGCAGCCCCGCTAATCATATCGTGCAGGAGTCCCTTTATCAGCCCGTTTGCCCGCGTACCCCCGCCGCCGGGTTCGCGAGATCCTCCACAACCGCGTCTTGCCCCGGTGCCCGCCCCGGAGTATGCTGTCGTCGGCCGGCGTGCTCCGATTTCTCGCGGGATACGCCTGAAGCTCGACGCTACATTTCTCATCCGGCACGGAGAGAAAGCAGATGATCAAACGCGATCTGGTGCTGTTTGAGAAGGGCGGACTCGACAACACTGTCCCCGCCCTGGAGGCCGCCCGCAAGCGGGCCGAGGAACTGGACATCAAGAAGGTGGTGCTCGCTACCTCGACCGGCCGTACCGCCCTGATGGCCCTCGACGTGTTCAGAGGACTCGACGTAGATATTATCGGCGTTACACTCCACGCGGCGTACTGGCCCATCTATGCCGCGCCGGAGGAGACAAAGGTGGCAGCGGCCAGGGCCCAGGGCGTCAAGTTCCTTACGGCCACGCACAGCCTCATGGGCAACGTAGAGGCCGCCATCCGGGACAAGTTCGGCGGCCTGCCGCCGGCCGAGCTGATCGCCCATACTTACTACACTTTCTCCCAGGGCATGAAGGTTGCCGTGGAAGTGGCCCTGATGGCTGCCGACGCAGGCCTGGTAGAAAACGGCGAGGAGATCATCGCTATGGGGGGTACGGATGTGGGGGCGGATACGGCCGTGGTCCTCAAGGCAGCCTGCACGACCAACTTCTTCGACCTGAAAGTCCGCGAAGTGATCGCCATGCCGCGCTAAGTGCGCCGCCTGCGGCCCGGCTACCTCTTCCACCGGAGCAACTTCGCCGAGCCATGCCTTAGCCGGTTCCGAAGCGCGGCGAAGCGAGGGCTTCCGCGGAGCGAAGTCACGCCCGCTCAACGTTTACCATCCGGCCGCATCCCGGGCACTTCACCTGCGAGCCGGCAAAGGTGGGGCTCATGTTGATCGTCCACCCGCAGGCGCAGCGGAATGACTGCCACTTCCCCGGCGTGTAAGTATAGGAGTAGCCCTCCGGAGCTGCCTGCTCCTCTTCCCCTGCCACGTCGGACACTGTCGCCCCTTTGCCTGCCGCCTCAAGTCCCGCTGCCGCAGCGGCCGCGGCAGCAGCCACCGCCGGGATCGGAATCGCCCGCCCGCACCGCGGGCACTGCACCGAATCGTGCTCGTGCGTCGGCGGCACCTTGATCCTCAGGCCGCAGGCGCATTGGAGGAAGAGGAACCCGCTCATCCGGTGCAAGATGTCCACGGACTCGCGCGCCTTCGCCAGGTCTGCTTTCTCGGGCTCGGCTGAGGGGGGACGCACGCCCACCGGCCGTGCCTCGGCAAGCGTGCGCTGACCGAGCAAGCCCTGTCCGTGCACTCGGGCATAGGCGGCCTCGTAGTCCGCATAGGCCGCCCCGCCGCCCATGGACCGCAGCACCCGAATGCGGTCCTCGGTGGGAGGGTGCGTGCTGAACAGGCTGCTCAGGGATGAGCCTTCCAAAGGGTTCACCGTAAGCATCGGGGCGACGGCGCGGTTCACCTTCGACATCAACGGCGCCGACTGGGATATCTTTTCGAGGGCCGACGCCAGGCCCTCCGGATACCGCGTGAACTGCGCCCCGCAGGCGTCGGCCATGTACTCGCGCCGCCTGGAGCAGGCAAAATAAAGCAGTTGCGCCACGATGGGGGCAAGGATGGCAAACAAGAGTGCCACGATCATGAAGATCGCGGCGCCCTGCCCGCTGCTGCGCCTGCGCCCCCCGCCGCTATAGTACATGGTGCGCGTGAAGACGTCCGCAATGAGGATAATGGCGCCCATCATCACGCCTGCCAGCATCATGAACTGAGTGTCGTGGTTCTTGATGTGGCCGATCTCGTGGCCGATGACCCCTTGCAGTTCGTCGCGGTTCAGTTTCATCAGCAGGCCGGTCGTCACTGCCACCGCGGCATTGTCCTCTCTGCCCACAGCAAACGCGTTCGGCGCGTCGGAGTCCATGATGTAGACCCTCGGCATCTTGGGCAGGCCGGACGCTATGGTCATCTCCTCGACGACGTTGAAGAGCACGGGGTGGTCGTCGTGCTGAATCTCGCGGGCGCCCACGCTCCCCAGCAGAACGCCCTCCCCTCCGAAGCTGGCCACCAGCCACAGCACCAGCCAAATGGCAACGGCGATCGCGACGCCAACGTACTGCCCGTCCGGCGCCGCGGCACCGCCGATCAGATAGCCCAGGAGGACGAGGACGGCCGCCATCATCAGGATCAGGGCGACCGACCGTCGCTTATTGGACGCAATCGCTTCCCACATAGGCGTTCCGCCTCGTGCTCCTGCTCGCCTCCCCATTCCGTCGAAGCCGCCTTCCTTGAGCGGCTTCGACCAGCTGTCGCCCTATTCCGTCGAGGACGGCTTCCTTGGCCGGCCTCGACTACATTGTCGGCCCCGCCGACAATCCGACAGCCCGCAATCGCTTCCCACATCGCCCTTCGGTCTTACTCTCCGTAGCTTTAGCGGAGGAGGGTGCTCGCGCCGTTTGCCCTCTTCCATTCCGCAATCCGCAATCCGCAGTCCGCAATGAGCTGCCCGCCCGGTCAGAACTTCACCTCCGGCACGGCGCGCTCCTCGGCGGCCTGAAGCTCAAACAACTCCATCTTTCCAAAGTGGAACGTCCCGGCCACCGAGTTCGCCGGGAAGCTCTGGATGCGGATGTTGTAGTTCATCACCGAGTCATTGTAGGCCTGACGGGCGAAGCCGATCTTGTTCTCCGTCGAAGACAGTTCCTCCTGCAAGGCGAGGAAGTTCTGGTTCGCCTTCAGGTCGGGGTAGCTCTCGACAACCATGAAGAACTGCCCCAGGGCGTTGCTCAGCCCCTGTTCGGCTTTCGATGCCTCGGCCGCCCCGCCCTGGCGGGCAGAGACGGCGCGGCCGCGAGCTTCCGTTACCGCCTCCAGCGTCCCGCGCTCATGCTTCACATACCCCTTGGCAGTCTCCACCAGGTTCGGGATCAGGTCATGCCTTCGCTTAAGCTGGACGTCAATCTGCGCCCAGGCGTTCTGCGCCTCATTGCGAAGGCGGACCAATCCGTTGTAGGTGCTGATCAGCCACAAGACCGCGATGACTACAATCGCAATGACGATCCATACCGCAAGCATCGGCGCCACCTCCCCTCATGCTACAGGTTGTCCTTCTCCTTGCCCGGCCCGCCAAGTTCCGCAAAGAACCGGGCCAGCACGTTGCTTTCATCTCCTCCGGCGGCCTTGACAACCGCCGCCAACTCGCCCCTGTCGAACCAGAGGCCGTCGCCCCGGGGACACCGGTCTACTACGATACGGTGTGCCATCTGGGCGCTCACTATCCGCAGCCGCTTCCGGCAGACCGGGCATCGCCGGGGCGGGCCCTCCGTTCGGCGCTCGCCTGTCTGCTGTTCGATCGCTGCGAGCAGTTCGCCGTGCAATGCCCCCGCCCGCTGCCCGATCAATGCCAGCTCGCCCGAATCGAGCCACACCCCGTGGCACCTGGGGCAGTAGTCCACCTCGAGAAGCTCGAATTCGAGGACAAACATGTCCACGCGTTTGCAGACCGGACAGAACATGACCCCCGCCTCAGCCGGAGCAATTTCGCGGTATGATACAGCCCGCCGCGCACGGGCGCAATAGAGGCGAGCGCTTGCCACAGCCCGCCCGCCATGCTCATATCATATCCGTAGCAGAGCGCGCCATAATAAGCGCAATCCGCGCACGGGAGGGCGGCAGGCAGAAGAAGATAGAGAACTCGCCGGGAAGATGTTTAGAAGAGCGCCGGGGCGGATGGCCCAAAGAAGTTTGGCGCTCCGGATATCCGGATTTGTCGGACTCTCATGGAGCCGTTTCCTGACGCCCCAGGTTTTTTCAACTTCGTACCTGGCATCTGGATACGGGCTCACCCACCCCGGCAATGGATCTTCTACCACGGCCCCGCCTTGGATGCAAACTGCAGGAAAGGCGCCGGCAGTCGTGCTTATACCTCGCCCAGGGCGCCCGGCCCCTCGGGCCCGCCGTCACCGGCCGCTGCAGAGGAAGGGCTCAGCCTCTGCTTGACCTCCCTGCGGAAACTGTCACCGGCCCTCCGTGGCCCCTCTGGGCTTCGTCCTATGGCTATTGCGGTCCACCGAATTCACGGCAGGTCTCCTCACAGCTTCTTCGAGTACCGGCGATATCGCTTGTAGAGCCGCGGCGCAATGGCATGCTCAAGGGTCTGGAAAGAGGGCCTGTTGCTCGCTGAAATGTAGGAGAGTTCCACTGAGGTGTACCCCCGGTTCCGCGCGCTCCGAAGGAGGCAAGCCATGAGCAGCGGGACCACGCCCATTTGCCGATACTCCGGCAGGGCGGCGTAGGCAGCGATGCGCGCGCGGCGGATGAACCGCTTCCCCCGGAGCAGACGGGCCCAACCGAAGGGGAAGAGCCGGCCGTTGATCTGCTTCAGGATCGGGTTGATGTCCGGGATTCCGAATGCCGACCCCACTGCAATCCCCTCCACCTCGGCAATCAGGACGATTTCAGGATCTGCAATCGGCTTCAGGTCCCGTGCCATCTGGAGCAGTTCCTCGTCGGGGGTCGGCACCAGGCCAGGCAAGACGCTGAGGGCAGAGTTGAAGAGCCGCCCCATCGCAAGGATGTCGCCCTCAAAGTGCCTCATGTCCAGCGGTCGGACGATGAGATTCGGACGCCGTTTGCGGATCGCTGCTTCGAGGCGTTCGAGGCGTTCCAGCCTCTTCTGGTCGCGCATCAGGCTCTCAACGTCAATGGAATAGGCGTAGAAGTCTTCGACAGGCCTGCACCCCGCCTGTTCGACCAGGGCCGGGTACTCGGGCGGGTTGTACGGCATTGAGATCGCCGGGGGCTCGTCGAATCCTTCCAAGAGGAGCCCGCACTGGCCGATGGCCGACTGGTCCGCCGGCCCCTCCATCTCTGTCATCCCGCGCTCGCGGAGGTCGCTGGCCGCCCGGTCAAGGAGAGCCCTCGCCACGGAGACGTCGTTCACGGTCTCGAAGAGATTCCAAAAACCTGTGGACTTGCCATAGTGGGCATTGTAGAGGCGGTCCACTGTGGCGGCAATGCGTCCGACCGGCCGGCCTTCGCACCAGGCCAGGTATAGGTGTGTCTCTGCGTGCTTCAAGAAAGGATTGCGCGTCGGGTCAAGCGTTCGGGCGATGTCGCTCAAGAGCGGCGGCACCCAGAAAGGGTTTGACCGACAGAGCTGCCATGGCAGACGAATGAACGCGCGCCGCTCGCTCCGGCTGGAGACCTCCCGCACCTCAATGCGCGCCGATGCCCGGGCGTGTCCTTTACTGGCGGCACTTTCGCCGGTACTGCCCGCGACGACATCCCGTCTTTCGTTCAACCCTGATCCTGGCATCTTGCTTCTCCTTTGCCCATCCGCGTGACTGCGTTCAGTGCGGATTCATCGCCCGACTTCAAGGATCCCTGGAGCACCGGCCGTGCCGGAGGGAGCGGCTGGGGCGGGCGTCGTCGGTGGTCTTGCCACAAGAGATTGTGAGCAAAGGGCTTACGCCTGGAATGCCAACAACAACCTTTGAGAACGCCGAAGGGATACACACGCAGTTTCTGCGCCCGTCGGCCTGCTCGTCCTCACGAACTGCGCCTCGCCCGAACTGGTCGTCCCTTCCTTCCGGGGCATCTCGGCTAATCTATCGGCTTGCCGAAAGCCTTGTTATGGTGAGCTTGCAGTCGCTTTCGGGTGCAACATCGTGGCGCCGCCGGCCGAGACGCGCCTGGTCGGCGCCTGGCCTGTTGATCGTGGGAAGATCTGCGTGGACTGGTTCTTTGATCCGCGATACGAGTTGCCGCCTAAAGCAGGGGCGGCCCATATGGCGCGCATCTCCTGGAACGCCAACACGGGGACGATGGCAGCCCCCCTGCCGCTGTGCAAGTCATTTGACCAGCACCAAATGATAGCAAGGTCTGCAAGTCGCCCCGCCGCTATGGTTCTCCGCCGCGGGCGGACCTGCGTGAGGGCTTGACAAACCAGGCCTTCGCGTTGGGGTCGGTCTTGAAAAACTTCAGGAGCAGGTCCGCGACCTTCCGCCGTCCGCTGTCAGTGGGGTGGGCACCGTCGTTGGCGACGTCGGAGCGTTCGTAGACGAGCCCGTCGCTCTTGCGGGGGGTTGTGCCGTCGGCCCAGAGATAAGGCCCCCAGAGCAGGAGCGGCGCTTTGACCGGCCCGCGAGCGGGGTCGTAGTTCAGCTCAGAGTCGCCCTTCGTCTGGTCCTGGATGAGCCAGCGCACTACGAACGCGCTTTCGTAGGCGTACGGCTCCGGGTTGAGCCGGCCGTCGGACCAGCCCCCGTAGATGCGGCTTCCCAGGTAGGCAATGCGCAAGTTCGGAAAACGGGCCTTCGCATTCTGTAGCACCGCCACTGTGTCCTTCTGCAGCTTCTTGCCGTGCTCGGGCAAGTCGCCCGTTGGGGCAATGTTCGCAAGCTTGACCCAGGCTACCTGCACCTGCGCGTGCGTCACGTCCCCCGCGGACAGGCGCCGGTCCGCTTCCTGCCACGCCGGGCCTTGCGGATTTACCCATTGCGCCATTGCCTGGCCGCCCTGGGCGCAGTCCACGATGGTGAGCAGCGGGGACTTGGCAGGATCGGCATCGGCGATGCGCTTGAAGACGGAGAACTCCTGGGTGGCGTTGGACATGCTGATCGAGACGAGGACTATTTTTCCGTTCGGGGCAGGCTTGCCTTCTGCATCAAGCGGCGCTATGCGGGCCGTTTCGGCGCGGGCCGCGGCGTGGAGCGCCGGCGGCGGTTCGTTCCGGCCGCCGCCATAGAGGCCGCCGTCTTCGCCTTTGTACCTGTCAGCGGCGGTCATTTCGTCGAGGGGCTTGAGGCCCACCGAGGGCTTGCCAACCGACGGGGCGCCACCGCCATTCTGTCGAAGCTGTCCTTGAGCGGCTTCGACTACATTGTCGTCCCATTCCGTCGAAGGCAGCTTCCTTAGCTGACTTCGACCAGCTGTCGCCCTACGTTCGCTCCTGCGAACGTCTGGCGACAGCCCGTCGGCCATTGCCGACAATCCGGCTTGCCCGGCGACACCCAGCAGAGCTAACGCCACTCCGAAAAGCACCCGTCGCATACAGAATCCTCCGCCGAGAGAATCACAGACCACCGCGTTGCCACAACGGCAGCTTCTGTAACCGCAAACGCATTGAACACCGGTGCCGTATGAACCGGCCCTACGTGAACAGGCAACCGCCGCATCTGTGACGCCAACTCTTCCTACCGCTCCGCACTGGCCACGCTGGCAACTTGCAGAGAAAGCCAACTTGCCGACGGAAATCAGGCCACCCGTGCCGACCTCTGCCGGGTGCATGCAATCTGCCACCATCTCAGGGTTAGACCAAGCCCGCCCGGCTACCAGACAAAGATGACAGAAGGAACTGTCCCTTCTTCAATGTTGGAAGAAGACGGCAAGCGGGATGGCTGAGTGAGGTGCACGAGGCGTCCGCTCGAACGACTTGTTGGGGGGCCTGGAACTTCAACCCCCAGTTGCACTTATCCTATACGCCCTCTTTGAGGAAGACCATCTTAGCATGTCGATATTACGCTTCAGCCATTCTTGGATGGCCGATATTTGCTGTCGAGTGATTTCGGGAAGGTCGTTGATGGTAGTCGGCTGGGGATACGGGTCGTATGCCGGCATTTCGGGAAAGAGATCAAAGACGTCCTTTGCGCGGATGCGATCATCCAGGTAGAAACTTCGAGAGTAGTCGAGCAGAATCTCAATGGCTCTAGCGCTAATGTTGCCGTGGCTCAATAGACGCAGGGCCGCCTCCCCAGGACCATCGAAGTAGAAGTCGACGACTTCGCCTTCGAACACGTCGTCCGTCTTGACCCATCCGAATCTCTCGTCATATTTCCTGTTCATTAAGGCTATGGCTGAGAGTCGCTGTTCTTCAGGAGCCATGTCGAAGAGTGACAGAAGGAGCATGTCGCCGATAACGCCGTCGTAGATGAGTATCCCGTCAATGGGGTCGCTGTAGCGGTTACGCAAAAGAAGGGCTTTGTGATACTGCGTCTTTCTATTGAGTTTCGATAGGGCATAGGCGGCAGCGGCCTTTTGGGCGGATCGTCCGTGGTCAATCCATGCGAGATAGTACATCTCCGATCCTTTCGGATATTTCGAGGGCTGCCGCGTCACCGGGCAGAACCGAACTACCAAGAGAAGACAACTGACGATGGCCAGTCCTGCAAGTGCCAGTATCTTCAAATTGGACATCGAAATGAACATCTCTTTCCCACGCAAATGTGTGTATCAGCCGGCCCAACAATGATTGGACAGGTTGTGTGATCTCGCCAAGGCAGGCTGTCCGCTTCTGCAACCGCAAACGCATCAAACACCGGTACCGTATACACCAGCAGCATGCACGCAGGCAACGGCCGCATCTGTGGCACCATCTCTTCCTTCCTCTCCTCACTGGGCGCCATGGCAACTATCGGAGAAAGCCGGCTGCGCCACGGCAATTAGACCACCCACGCCGTCCCCGCGCAAGCCGCCTGATGTCAGAAGCCGCGGATTCGGTCCGGCAGCCCCTGGGCTGGCGTGTAGCCCGCCGCAAGCGGGAAGATATCTGTGGATTGGCTCCCATCCGGGTGACCTCATTGGCACAAGTTCATGGCCCGGGTTCGCGGGTCTCCCGAGCATCGGTGGTGCCGGCAAGGTATGCTGGCTCGCGCGGGCATCGGTGATTTCGCGGCAAGATATTTGCAGAGAATGAGTTACGCCTGGAGTGCTGACAACTATCTTCGAGATCGCCGAAGGGATACACACGCAGTTTCTGCGCCCGTCGGCCCGCTCGCCCTCACGAACTGCGCCTCGTCCGAACGGACGGTGCTTTCTGTCCAAGACGCCCAGGCTGACCCATCTATTTGTCCACGGCTATGTTACGTAAGCAAGGCCGACGCTCTACCCACACCCAGGTTGCGGAAGGGTACCACGCTTGCTCCTGACCTCACGGCAAGGAAACCGGAAGGGAGCGGAGAGGCCGATGGCGTCAAGAGCGTCTTCCATACGTAGCAGGTTGGTTCGCTGGGGATGGCTTGCGCCGAGCGGGAGCAAGACCGCCGAAGATTGCTGCATCCCCAGGCGAAATGGGGTAAAAGTATCGTGGTCGCCCGGCACGAGTGACTGGCCGAAGCGGCCGCGGCGAGGAGGGCTGGGATGCCGAAGGAACTGAAACGAAAAGGCCTGCGAGGGCGCTCGTTCTGGGCGCTGATGGTCGCCCAGTTCTTGGGGGCCGCAAATGACAACGCCCTCAAGATCATGGTCATCTTTCTCGTCCTCGCCGAGGTGCAGGGGGGAGCAGCGGAGCAGGTGCCCTATATCAGCGCCGTGGGCGCCGTGTTCGTCCTGCCTTACCTGCTCTTCTCCGCGTGGGCGGGCTCGCTGGCCGACAGGTTCAGCAAGCGCGCCGTGCTTGTGTACGCTAAGGCCGCGGAGGTGTTGGCGATGGCCCTGGCGGTGGCGGCGCTCTGGTCCGGACGGCTCTGGGCATGCCTCATCGTCCTGTTCCTGATGGGAACGCAGGCCGCCTTCTTCAGCCCCGCCAAGTACGGCATCCTGCCGGAACTCCTCGCGGACGAAGAGCTGAGCCAGGGCAACGGCATTATCGAGATGCTCACGGACATCGCCATAATCGCCGGCACAGCGGCGGGCGGGCTCTTGTTCGACGCCTTCAAGGGCTCCCTCTGGCACGCGGGGGTCGTCTTCCTGCTCGTGGCGGCGGCGGGCGCAACGGCGTCTGTGTTTGTGGAGAAGGTGCCGCTGGCGGCTGCGGGGCCCCGGGCGCGCATCAACTTCCTCGGCCAGGTATGGGGAAACATCCAGGGCATTCGCACGGACAGGGCGCTGTTCCTGTCCATCCTCGGCGCAAGCTTCTTCTGGCTCATAGGGGCGTGCTTTCAGCTCAACTTCCCGGTTTATGCAAACGATCTCATGAAGCTGTCGGCCACGGGCAGCGGCGTTCTATTGGCCCTGCTCGGCGTCGGCATCGGCTCCGGCGCCCTGCTCGCAGGCAAGCTCAGCGGCAAGAAGGTGGAGTTCGGGCTGGTGCCCATCGGCGCGGCGCTGATGGCGGCCTTCAGCTTCGACCTCTGCCTTGCCTGGCACCACGTGGCCAGAGTCGCCATTGACCTCTTTCTTCTCGGCGTAGGCGCTGGCCTGTATCTCATCCCGCTCGCCGCGTTCGTGCAGCAGCGCGCCCCGGCCGACAAGAAAGGCCTGGTGATAGCGACGAACAACTTCCTCGCCTTTTTCGGGATACTGCTCGCGTCAGGCATCTACTTCCTTGCAGGCCGGGTCCTGAAGTGGAGCCCGGCGGAGATCTTCGGGCTGCTCTCCCTCCTCGTGGTCGGCGTGGCGGCGTACATCTTCACCGTGCTGCCCGACTTCCTGCTTCGCTTCTGCTTGTGGTCGTTCACCCATTCGCTCTATCGCCTGCGGGTGGTCCACCCGGAGCGAGTGCCAAAGGAGGGTGGCGCGCTCCTGGTCTGCAACCACGTGAGCTACATGGACGCTCTGCTGGTGCTCGCCGGCATACAGCGCTTCATCAGGTTCATCATGTTCCGCCGGTTCTATCAGCATCCGGCGCTCAACTGGGCCTGCCGCATCCTGAAGGTCATCCCCATCAGCGAGTCGGACGGGCCCCGCGAGATGGCCCGCTCGCTGCGCGCGGCGAGCGAGGCAGTCCGGCAGGGCGAGCTTGTCTGCATCTTTGCCGAGGGCTCGATAACGCGCACGGGCAACATGCTGCGCTTCAAGCGCGGTTTCGAGCGGATCATGAAGGGCCTCGACGCACCCATAGTCCCCGTCCATATAGACCGCATGTGGGGGAGCATCCTGAACGTGCGGCGCGGGCGCGCGCTCTGGGCATGGCCCGGGCTCGCCGGCAGCAAGGTCACAGTTTCCTTCGGCGAGCCGATGCCGGCCACGGCGACGGCTCCGGAGGTCCGCCAGGCGGTCGGCGACCTTGGCGCGGAGGCCCTCCGGCTCCGCAAGGCCGACCAGGTGCTGCTCCACGAGGCGTTCATTCAGGCAGCGAGGAGCGCGCCCTTCCAAACGGCGCTGACGGACTCCTCCGGCAGGTCCCTCAACTACGCGCAAGCCCTCACCAAGGCGATTGCGGCGGCGGACATGTTCCGCCGGATGCTTCCAGACGAGGGGACGGTGGGAATCGTGCTGCCGGCGTGCGTGCCTGCGGCGGTCATCAATGCCGGGCTGCTGCTGGCCGGCAAGGTGCCGGTGAACCTGAACTTCACGGCGGGCGAAGATGCCTTCCAGAGCGCGCTCGCGCAGGCGGGCATCAGGACGGTCGTCACGAGCCGCGCGTTCACCGAGAAGATGCCTCTGCCCGCGCGGGCGCCGCGCACGGTTTTCGTAGAGGATCTGCCCGCCTCGATTGGAGCCTGGAACGTCCTGAGGGCCGCCGTCAAAGCGTATCTCATGCCGCAGCGGGCCTTGCGGAGGCTCTACGGCGCCAGGGCGCGCGACGTGGACGGCGTGGCCACCATCATCTTCTCCAGCGGAACGACCGGGCGGCCCAAAGGCGTCATGCTCACGCACTCGAACATCATGAGCAACATAGACGGCCTTGCGCAGGTCTTCGGGTTGACCGAGAAGGACCGCATCTGCGGCGTCCTGCCGTTCTTCCACTCGTTCGGCTTCACGACCACGCTATGGTTTCCGCTCGTGAAGCGCACAGCGGTCGCGTATCACACAAGCCCGCTCGAAGGGCCGGCGATCGGCTCGCTCGTGCGCGAGTTTGGGGCGACCGTGCTCCTTGCGACGCCGACGTTCCTGCGGATATACGTGCGCTCGGTCCTGCCGGACGATTTCGGCAGCCTGGAGCACGTAATCGTCGGGGCGGAGAAGCTGCGGGACGACCTCCGGGAGAGCTTCAGGGAGACCTTCGGCATCGCGCCGGTGGAGGGATACGGGTGCACGGAGTGCGCGCCTGTGGTATCGCTTAACGCGCCGGACTTCCGCGCGCCCGGTATCGTCCAGATAGGGACGCGGCCGGGCACGATCGGGCAACCGCTGCCCGGGCTGAGCGTCCGGATCGTGGATCCCGACACGCGCCAGCCGCTGCCCATCGGCAAGGACGGCCTGCTTCTCGTCAAAGGGATGAGCGTTATGAAGGGCTACCTCGGCGAGCCGGAGAAGACGGCAGAGGTCCTTCAGGACGGCTGGTACAACACGGGCGACATCGCGCGGCTGGATGAGGACGGGTTCCTTACCATCACGGACAGGTTGAGCCGATTCAGCAAGATCGGCGGCGAGATGGTCCCGCACCTAAGAATTGAGGAAGCGCTCGCTGAAGCCGTGCGGGGCGAGCGCACCGAGCCTGACGCGCTCATGTTCGCAGTAACGAGCGTGCCGGACGAGCAGAAGGGCGAGCGCCTGGTCGTCTTGCACAGAAAGCTTCCCGTATCTGTGGACGTGCTCTGGGAACGCCTGAAGACATCGAGCCTCCCCAAGCTCTGGCTGCCCGACCGGAGGGCCTTTGTTGAGGTGGGGGAAATGCCCGTGCTCGGGACGGGGAAGTTGGACCTGAAACGGCTGAGAACTATGGCCGCAGACGCGTGGCAGGCAAGAACGCAAGCCTGATGGCTGACAGCGGAAGGTGACGCGTTCGACAGCAGAGCGGAACCCCGTCGGGCTTCCACGCCGAATTCGACAGCACGCCCCTTTGGGCTTCGGCCAGGCGCGGCAGGAGGCAATTACGCATGGAAGGACAGCAAGGCGCTGCAGCAATAGGTTTCGACGTTGGAGCGCTACTGGCCGTCAGGGTCATTATGGACACCGTCGACTGCATCAGCGGATACCTGAAGCGATCCCGGCATATGGAACATATGGGCATGCCACACCGACCCGCGCTTGAAGGGTCCAGGAAAAATGGCCCTGAGCGCCCATGCAGCTGCCTCTCGAACTCGTTCGTTTCTGTCCTTCAAGGCTTGGCCCAACACAGGTTCGGCTGCCTCGGCTGCGGCGCCCAACACTTCCAGAGCACTTGCGGCACTCACACGGACGCCCGGATCTTGGTCCCTCAGCGCTTCAGCCAGTGCAGGGACCACCACGTCTGCGGCATTGCCGAACCCGCCTAAAGCGACGGCAGCAGCCGCCCGGGCGCTCGCGTCCGTGTGAGCCAACTGCCCAAGCAAAGGCGGGAGGTCGGCGTCAGGGTCTGGCCCGACCGACTGCAATGCAAACGCTCCCGCTCGGCCAATATCCCATTCCCGCTCATCGAAGAGTCTCGGCCGTGACAGCGACTCGACAAGTGCCGGCTCGGCCTCCTTTGCGGCCGGGCCAATCGCGCGGAGCGCACGGGCCGCCTCCAAGCGCACATTAGGATCGTTGTCCCCCAGCGCTGCCGCCAGGGCACGGATGGCGTGCTTGTCCCTGGGCGCCTTCTCCCCCAAGCCTATCGCGGCCCACTTCCGGACCTCGGGATCCTGGCACGAGAGCGCTTCTGCAAGGGCCGGCACCGCCTCTGCCGCGTGCGCATTGAGGTGCCTCAACCCGTCGCAGGCTAACACTCGAACTCTGGGGTCCTCGTGTTCGAGCGCAGCGGACAGGGCCGGAATCACGCTTTCCCCGCCGACAGTTCCCATAGCCCAGACTCCGGTCGCCCGGACTTCTTTATCCGTATCCTCTTCCACGGCCCTGCGCTGCCGCGCTGCCGCAGACTTGGCTGCAGGTCCCGTTTCTCCCAGCGCTCTCGCAGCCCACTGTCGGACGCGAGGATCCTCATGGTCCAGTAGTTGGACGAGGCCGTCAACTGCGCCTTCGCCCATCTGGCCCAATGCTACCGCAGCAGCCCACTGGACCTCATTGTCCTCATCCTCCAGAGCCCGCAGGAGAAGCGGAATGGCGGTCTTGGCGCCTGGGCCAAGCCTTCCCAGTGCCCAGGCCGCGTCATGGCGAACAAGCGAGTCCCTCGACTCCATAGCCCGCACAAGCGCAGGCAAGACCTGGTCTGCAGGCGCCCCAATATTCAGCAATGCCTCAGCTGCACATACGCTCAGACGACCAGGTTCATCATCAAGTGCGTGCCTCAATGCTGGCGCTGCCCCGGCTGCCAATGTCCCCATGCCCTTCAGCGCAAGAGCGGCTCGCCACCGGACGCCCACGTCTCGGTCAGTGAGCGCCTCCGTCAGCCTTCCGACAAGCTCCTCCTGACCGAAGCCTATCCGGACCAAGGACCATTGGGCGGCATAGCCAACGTTCTCATCAAGCATCAGACGCCTCAGCACGGGAACGGCCGCCGCGGCCTTCGGCCCGATTTCTCCCAACGTGATGATAGCTGTTCGGCGCACATCCCAAGGCTCATCTTCGAGAACTCCAATCAGCGCTGGGACCGCACCCGCAGCGTTCGGGCCCATTGGCCTCAACGCTAAAGCAGCTCCGCCGCGCAAGGGGGAATCCTTGTCCTGGAGCGCAAGAGTCAGTGCAGGGACCGCCGCCTCACCCAAGTTGGAAATCACCTTGCTGGCGATTACACCATCGGGATCGCCGAAGCTGATGAAGAACGCGCTGTCGCTACGGAGTTTTTCCAGAATTGGGAGAAGCGCAGGGACGAGTTGGCTGGGATCCGCACCGATCCTGTCCAAGGCCCAGATGGCATACGTGCGAACAACGCAGTGCGCATCGCCAGACGAGCCCAACATTGCGATCAGTTCCGGTACGGCACCTGCTGCCTCCGGCCCCATCCTCCCCAGCATTCGGGCCGCATGCTCACGCACGTAGTGGCTTTCATCCCGCAGGTCTTGGGGAAGCGACCTGACGGCCTGATTCGTTTCGGCAACACTTACAGGGCCCGGATACAACGCCAGAAGCAATGGAAGCAAGGCGGCCAGCAGCCGAGGAACTAACCGATACAGGTTCATCTTCCGCGTACCATTGGCGCTCGTGTGGTGCGACTGACGCTTCTTGGCATTTGGCGATCTGGCCAGGACGTGTTCCGGAGCGGCACAGCGAACAAGCAGCGCAGGTAGCGCCCACCCCACTGTAGCGGGCGTCGGCTGCGAACGCCGAGCTATGGCCGGCGCCAGTGGCTCTTCAACACTGGATTTTGCAGCACACCGGTTTTGGTCTGGGCAGGCCCCGCATAAGCATAGTCGCGCGTCGGAGCACAGACTAAACACCATTTTGGCCAGGCAACGGTGAATCTCAGCGCTGAAGCGCTACTGGTCACCGTTGTTTCCCTCAAGGAGTCGAACGCGCTCTTCCAGCTCTCGCACGCGCTGGCGCAGCAGGCGGTTCTCATCCATCAAGGCGGGCACTCGCTCCTGCTCGCGGCTGAATGCCTGGGGCGGGAAACCGGGGCCGAGAATCTGTCGCCGGCGCATCTGGACAAGCTCATCGCCCGGCCGACGGAGAGCGCCGCAGATCAGAAGCGGGCGCTGACCGACCACTACGGGCACGGCCTTCATCTCGTCGCCGCGCAGAAGCTTCAGGTTCACGGTGCGGCCGGGCGCGCTGCCGATCACCTCGTGTATCAGGACCGCAGGACTGTCTATGATGTGCTCATCAACCTGGAGCAGTATGTCGTTCGCCTGAACGCCCGCAACCTGGGCGGGCGAGTTTTCCAGCGTTGCTTGGACGCGCACGCCCTCGCGGCCGCCCGGTTCCTGCATGATTGCCAGGCCCAGCCAACCTGACCGACGCGATTTCCCTTCCCTTAGCCCGCTCAGGATGGGCGTCACCCTGTCCGCTGGCAGCGCCAGACAGTCCACCCCGCCACGCGCCACAGACACTCCCAGAACCACGGCCACGAGCCGTCCGTCCGGATCAAGGAGCGGCGCGGCGGCGGAGCCGGGACGGACGTTCACAGAAGCAACCACCAAGTCCGGCCAGTCAATGCCCTGCAAGCGAATGGATGCCCTCTGCGCCGCCACTGCGCCAGGCGACAGAAGAACGCCCGCTCCGTCATCCTGTCGGGGGCAGCATGCCAGAAGCACCCAGCTTCCGGCCGCCAACGGACCCTCCGCTGTTTCAAAGGGGATGGTGTTGCTCAGATCGCTCTTCAGGAGAGCGAGGCCGCTGGGTTGGTCCACCGCGGCAACGCGCGCGGCACTCTTGCGGCCGTCAGTGCAGACAACCGTTACGTCGGCGCACCCGGCCAGGCCCAGGAGACTGGTGACCACTTGGCCGTCGGTGCTGACGAAGAAGCCGGCGTTGGAGAAAGTGGCCTCATCCGCCTCAAGACGCAAAGGAGCGCCCTTGACGGGGAGGGAAGCCGCGACGCGCACCATAGACTGATTGGCGCGCTGAAAGGCCTTCTTGAATTCGAGATCCTGCGTGCCGGCCTGAAGCCGTCCCCCAACCAACACCAGGCACAGGAAGGCGGGAACAGCCCTCCTTGTGGCAACCCAGCGCGGCATGTTTACCACCAGTGGGAAGATTCTTCGGGGTCGTAGAAGGCGTGATCCACAGGAATTCTGACGCCCACGGAGTCGGTGCGAACAACGCGGGCCCCAGCCGACTCATCCGGAAGCAGCCACGATTCGGCGCCTACCGGGATGCTCCGGACCACGTTCACCGGCTCGCCCTGACCCGCAGTGGTAAGCATGACGGGAAGATAAGACGGCACACGTGGCTGCACGGCCACCGGGCTTTCGCTCTGCCGGTGGCGCCACATCTGTCTCAAGTTAAGAACGATGTAGCCGGCAGAGATTACGATAGCCGCTGCGGCGGCTGCCGCAACAAAACGCTGGTAAGTGACCAACCGGAAGAGCCTCGGCCCTTCGGCATAGGCAGCCATCAAGCGACGCCGCCGGCCAGGCGTCAGGTAGGATCCCGCCGGCGCGAGGTCGCCGACAACGTCTCGCAGCGCGCACGACGCCGTCCGCAGCTCCTCGTACTCCGCCCGGCACTGCCCGCACCCGCCCAAGTGTTCTTCGAGGGAATGCAGCTCCTGCCCCGCCAAACAACCTTCAGCAGCGTCAAGCAACCTGTCCCTGGCTTCCGTGCAGTTCACAGCCCTCAACCTCCATGGGACTTAGTGTTTCCTAACGGCGCCAAGTTCAAACGTTCGCCTTGCGCGTGGCACCTTTCATTCTGGGAGCCACCCCGGCCGCTTCAGCCGCTGGGGCTCTTCGAGCCGTTTGGCTATCTTCTGAAGCGCGTAGTGGATGCGCGACTTTACAGTCCCGATCGGGCAGTCCAGCACCTCGGCGATCTCCTCGTAACTCATGCCTTCGACATAGCGGAGCGTTATGACGCTCCGGTGGTCCGCCGATAGTTCCCGGACGGCGCTACGCACCTGCTCAATAGCTTCGGCCCGCTCAGCCGTTTCAGGAGGGCTGGGGTAATCGCTTTGGAGGATTTCCTCGTTGCGCTCCTGCTCATCGTCCCCGGACATCGTCTGAAGGGAGATGGCGGTCGCCTGCTTCCGTCTGAGCCAGCGCCGGAACTTATTCAGCAAGATGCCGTACAGCCACGTGTACGTGGAAGACCGGCCTTCGAAGCTCTTCAGGGACTCGGCAGCGGCAAGAAAGGTCTCCTGAACGAGATCTTCGGCGGCCGCCGGATCGCTGCACATGAAACGGGCGGCACGGAAGATCCGGTCGTAGTGCTCGTCAACCAGTTTGCGGAATGTCTGTTCGTTCACAGCAACGCCCTAAACGGCGGTCGCAACGCGCGCCGCCTCTCGGCCTTGTGGGGGAAGAAATGGCCCAAAGCAGAAAAGAAACTGCTTCCTTGACGACACAAAACGTCCCTAATAGGAATTATACAGCGGGGTCTGCCGGCGGGAAAGTAGCCGGAACACGCGTTCCGGCCGCCAGGCGTGATGCGCGCCGGACGCGCTTGCGGTTGAAGATCGTCCAGATTACCCGGCGGCCGTCAAGCCCCGGGGCGGGTCAAGACAGCCCTGAAAACTTCACCGACACCACACGGGCAGCAATTGGCCGACCGATCCAAATGCGTTGCCGCGCGCTCAAGTCCGGGCTGTCGCGCTTCCTGCTCGCGTCCTATCAGACAGCTCCCATTAGCTGGATGGCCGTTACCATCGCGTCCGCCGCGGCCCTCTTTAGGTCCGGCGTATTAGCCTGTTTGAACAGTTCGCCAAGCACCTTCAGCGGATCGCGGTCAGCCGGCAGGAAAGCGATCCCCTTCAAGACTGCCATCTGGACCACTTGCGGGCTTCTGGCAAAGAACTGGTAACCACTTGCGCTCAGGGCTTGCTTCAGCATGTCCACGCGTCCCATCGTGCCCAACGCCTGCGCGGCGTAGCGCGCAGCAGGCAGGTCGGCCTGAACCATGAAGCCCGGCGCGCCCATCTCTTCCCTGGGACCGCCCATGGCGATCCACGGCGGCGGGCCTTCGCCGCGGGGCCCGACCCCCGGCATCGCCTGCCGCTGCACCGGCGGGCCGACCAGGCCTCCGAAGAGGGCCTTCGCAGCATCGTCGCCGCCGATCTTGCGCAACACCATCACGGCAGCGCGCTGAACGGCAGGGGACGCCGGAGCAGCTTGAGGCGCGGCCGTCCCCGCGAGGCCTGGAGCCGCGCCAGCGCCAGGCGGCTGCATAAGACCGGGCCCAGGGGCTGTCGGAACCGCCTGAGAGGCCCCGGCGACCAGGAGATCACCCAGACGGCGAACTACGTCATCACGGGTGGAGGGCGCCTGCTCAACCGCCATGGCGGCAACGGCCGGTCCGAACTCGGAAGTCTCGATCAGGCCCTCTATCTGCAGCACCAGCGCGGCAGCGTTTCCCTGGCTCTTGAACAGCGCTTCCACCATGGCCCACCTGCGGCGCAACGGCGTCAGGGCCTCGCCGACCTTTTCGATCGAGTACGACCACGTCACCTTGCGCCGCGGGTCGGCCCGGTTGTATCTGACCTCAGCCTGCGCGGGGCCGGGGGCCACGGGCATGCCATCGGGGCTGTCCACCATCCCGGCTCGCGCCTCGGCCTCACGTCTCATCATCTCCAGCACTTCAGGGGGAGGCCCCCCGCCAATGCGAGACACGGTGGGCGGCGGCGTTCGTCCGGAGAGGGCGGCTATTTCCTTTCCCTGTTCCCCGGCGAAGGGAGCCTTGATCATCCTCGCCAGGAAAGCAGCATACGCCACGTCGTACCCGCCGGTCTTGCCGCGCGTTCGGTCGTATATCGCTTGCCGGTCGTCCGGGCTGAGCGAGTCAAAGGCCAGGTTAACCAGCAGAAAGTACTCCGGCGTTGGCGCCTCCGCCATCGTCTTCAGCAGGTCGGGCCAATAAGTATCGGACTTGTCGGCCCTCGGCAGCGCGCTCGGCATCGCCGTCAGCATGCCCAGGCCTCCGCCGTGCACGGCCATGTGGACGACGGCGTCCTTGAGGGCATCCTGCAGCGTCCCGGGTTTCTCAGCTTGCCGCGCTGCGTCGGGAGGCTGGAAATCCTCGTCTTCTCGGCGGAAGGCGCGCGCCGGTGTCGCCGCAGGCGCCGGCGCCAACGCAAGGCGGTTGATCACCAGCCGGGTCTGCTCGTCCGTAGGGTTGGCGCAACGGCCAAAGGCGCGCACGGCCTCTACCTGCAGACCCGTACGCACGCTGGCGAGCGACGGCCTTGAGGGACCCGGCTCTTCAATCAAAGCCATCAACCTGCGAATGATCTGTTGCTGGAGGGCACTGTCGGCCGTCAGCTCGAAGAGCTGCTTGTAGCGGCACATCTCGGCGAGACACTTGCACGAAGCTGTCCAGAGTTTCAGTTCGTACCAACCGCTCAGGTCCTGGTAGTCGCCCTGGACTTCCTTTACTGCGCCGGCCGGCGGTGCCGACTCTTGCAGAAGGTCCGACAGGTTCGGCAAGAACGCCGTATCCTGCGTGGAACCGAGCGCGTTCAAGGCTGCCAGCCGATCCTGGAACTCCGCGACGAACTCCGCCTGCTTGGCATACGCATCCTTGTGGGCGGTCGCTTTCTGGCGCAGGAACTTGAGGTTCTCTTCGCCGCCTGCCTGGGCCAGCGCCCGCAAGGCGGCTGCCTTAAGGGTCATGTCTTTATAGCTGTCGGCGGATTCCCTCAGGGCCGTGGAGGCCGCCGGATCGCCGCTCTTTGCCAGCATAGCGAGGGCATAGAGTTCGTCCCTTCCAGCCAGCTTGAAATCCCGGGGCATTTGCGGTTCGCCTTTGGGCTCCTTGAAGCCGGGAGGCGAATATGCGGCCGATTGCGGCGGGCCGAACCCACGGCCCCGGGGAGGTCCATCGTACCGTTCGCCAGCTGGAGGACCCGTGTCCGGACCGCCCGGCCCCTGACTGCCTGGCTTCCTGACGGGCTCCTTGGCCAGGGCCACCAGTGCCTGCACGTCGGACTTCTCCCCCGTGCTGATCAACATCCAGGATGCGGCGAGCTTTACCTTCGCATTCTGGCCGTCCGCCAGCACCTTTCGGATGAATGCCCGCGCCGCCTGCGCGTCAATAGACGCGTTCCACTTCCACTCACCACTCTCACCGGGCACAGTCAGCCAGACCTGGCGGAGCTTCTCCAGCATGGGCAGATCCACGACGCCCACGGCCGCTCCGGCCGCCTCGATTGACTGCGCAGAGCCGCGGCGGAGCAGACAGAATTCGGCCTCGGCGTTCTTACCTTGCGCGGCAGCCGCTTTCACAAGGGCCAGGCCGGCCTCTCCGCCTTTGCCGGCCAGGAACGCCACCGCGTTCTCGCCGCCTTTGCCCTGCGCCAGCGCGAGGCCCACCGGCCGTACCAAGAGCGTCGCGTCCTCGGGGCTGACGCGCTCCAGCAGATCGGGGAACGAATTCCCGCTCGCGTTCATCAGGTCAACAAGCGCGACCATAGCGCCCTGTCCCCCGATCCGAACCAGGGCGGCAGCAATCTTTCCACGGTTAGTATCGTCGGTGTAAAGGTCTGCCACGGAGGCGAGCGCCGGAACCGTGGAGGGGGTGTCCATCGGCGCGATGAGTTCGAGGAACGAGGCGCGGCTCTTGGCGTCCGCCGCCTTCAGGGTTTTCCCCAACCCATCCAGCACTTCCGGGTCGCCGGCGGCGACCTTGGCCGCCAGGGCCGCCATCTTAACGGCGGGAACAACGGCGGGACTCTCGAAGTAGTTAAGTGATTCGGGCGTGCCGATGGCGCCGAGAGAGAGCAGGGCGCCCGTCACCGTCTCCGTCTGCCGGCCCTCCTGGCTGAGCCGTCCGAGGAAGTCAATGGCTTCCTGCGTCGCCACTCTCTCCAGCGAGACCAGCGCGGCAACCTGGGCGTCCACAGGCATCGCAGCCAGGTTCTGGCGAACTTCTTCCAACGCCACGCGGTCAGGGAGGAACGGCAGAATCCGCATGCGCGCATAAAGGTGCTGGGCCCTGTTGAGCATTATCGGCTTGGGTGCCAGCGGCGAGGCGGGTGCCTGGCTGGCAGCGGCAGACGGCCCGAGGCCGGCCCCTCTCCTCATCGGGCCTTCGTCAATTATCTCCATGGGGGGCCCTTCGATCATCGGCCCCCTCCCGCCCGGCTGGGCTTCCTGCCCCTTCTGGGACATCACGTCGAGCATGGCAAGGATAGCCGGATAGGAATCCTGCATCGCCGCGGACAAGGCTCCACGGAACTGCGGCCAGTTCAGGTAGAGGTGCGCGTCCCTGTCCGGGATGGCGAGAGCCCTGACGCGGTCCGTGGAGTCAGGCTTCTGCGCGGCGGCGTCCTGGTAAGCGAGTTCCTTGGCCAGGGCGGCGTTGAAAGAGGTCATATCTTCGAAGGCGCGCGCGTCCTCTTGCCAGAGATCATAGAACTCTCCCCGCGCCTCCATGACTTCATTCTTGAATGTGACACCCTTGAGGTGGCCGGCCAGAACTCTCCCGGCCCACAGTGAAGCGAAGTCACCCTGAGCCGTTGCCAGTGCGCCCCAGAGGCCCGGCGCCAGGTCAACGCGCAGTTCGTAGCAGGCGCCGCTTTGCACGGAGACCCTCTTCGCCTGCTGCTCAATCCCCAGGTGGACGGGACGCTGACCGCTGCCGTAAAGCACGTCCTGGCCATCCTGCGCATACCGGTTGCCCGTACTCAGGGCGCCGATGACGCTCAGCGAATCCCCGCCGCGGCCGAACTGCATGGATACGGGCGCCTCATCCGTCCCCTGGAGGCTGAGATCCCCGAGCTGAGCCGAGGTAACCTGGCCCTGCAGGTTGGACTTAAGGGTCACTCCCTCGGTCTCTTTTCCTGCCCGGACAGCACCGTACAAGGTGGACAGCGCGGTGTAGTCGAGCGGCCGGCATGCCGGGGCTGCTTTGAGCGTGATCGTGTAGACCAGCCCCGCCTGAACGTTCAGCGGGAAGGAGAAAGCCGTTGGGCCCGCGCCGACCGGCGTGACTTCAATCTGCAGAGACCCGGGATCGAGCGTGAGTTCGGGAGCGTCGGACCAACCGAGCGTGGCCGGTGCCGCCGTGCCCGCACGCACGCTGCACCCGGCAAGTTCGGCGTTCCGGTTGATGATTCTGACCTTCGGCCGCAGGCCTTCAAGAAAGCGTTTCTGTTCCGGGGTGACGGATGCACCGGCGAAGGTTTCGGTCCGGCCGAGCTTGGCGTTCACGGCCTGGTCGGCAGGCTTAAGCTGGACGGCACGCAGCCAGCACTGCTCCGCTTCGGCGTGCAGGCTGTTGTCCTGACAGAACTTGTAGAGATCGGCCCAGTAGCCCGCCGCTTCTTCTGGGCGCGCTTTGCGCTGGCGAGCGAGCGTGTCCCTCAGGCGCGTCTTGTATGTCTCCACCGCCTGCCGGATCTGCTGTTCCTGGGTGCCCAACGCTCCCAGTTCCTGCTCAGAGACCTGAAGGGTGGGCTTTTTCTCTTTTGCGCCCTCAACCTTGGCGACGGCCTCCTCCTTGCCGACGATAGGCGCGCTTTCCACTGCGGCTTTCTTGCTGCGCTGCGAGACGATATGTACGGCGAGTAGTCCCAGCAACACAAGCACGCCGAGGCCGACGACGATGCCGCCGCCGACGACAAGGGGCATAAGGTTGAGCTTCTTCTTACCTTCCTGGGCTACGACGGCCGCGCCCGTTCGGATATCGGCGCCGCACTGCGGGCAGATGGCTACGCGGACGCCGAGCACGGCTCCGCAGTTCGGGCACTGCTGTCGCGCAGGGTGCGCGACCACGCCCGGCTTCTTCTCTGCGGGCCCGCCAGGGGCTGCTTCTGCCGGGGTGCCCGCCTCGGGGACCTGGGTCGGGCTGCCGCACTTGGGGCAATGGACGCTTTGACCTCTCTGCCCGTCCTCAACGTCAAAGACGGACCCGCACTCCGGATTGGCGCACTTGATCTTCAGGGCCATTCTCAATCCCTTCGTGTTGACTCACAAACGACGAAAGAGCGTCAACGAAAGTTTAGGCCACGGGGGGCGCGCTGTCAAGTGTGCTAAGCAGGCCTGTCCACGCCTCTTGAGACGCGCTTTCAAGCGGGTGAGAGCAGCAGGCCTGACAAAAAGTGGGAAGAATTCCGCCAGTGATGCCGCATGGCCGTGAAGCGTGCGACGGGGCCTCAGACAACAGGCGGGAGGCGGCGCGGAACCGGGCTCCCGGTCATCCGCCGCGCCTCGCGGAGTCGAGCCGGCCGTTGCGCCGCTGCAACGACTGCTTCTGAACACAGAGGCGGCGCCAAGTCGTAACCGCTTCGGGCCTCAGTGGTTATGGAGTTGGCAAGCGCGCCGTATGCCGCCCAACGCCTTTTTCTGTATTGACTATTTCGCCCTTTCCTGTTATTGTATGGGATTGTAGCAATGCATCGGGGGTTTCCATCACTGCTCACATGTTGGCGACGTGTGCGCCCGCAGGCATCCGTTGAATTGTCGGATGAGTGCCACGTGCCTGAAGCGCTTTTGGGTTGGCTTAGTTACCGCTGTGGCTCGGGTACGTGCATGGGACCCCGAAGCGAGGCGCCCCGTTGCAGGCGGAAGGGGGGCCTTCGGATTGCGTCAGGGAGATGAACCTGACGCCTCCTGTTTGAACTAAGACGATGATGTTAGCCTGCTCACCGGCCTCTCGTCCGGGCTGAGCGGCACGATTCGCGATGCTGTGGCCACCAGCGCCGCGGCGTAATCTGAGGGTGGCCTGTCCAAAGTACAGATACCTGCTATGTCAACCTTCCAGAAAGAAACGTTCTACGACGTCCTCGATATAGATCGCGGCGCCACGCAGCCGGACATCAAGCGCGCGTTCCGGCGGCTGGCTAAGAAGTATCACCCGGATGCCAATCGAGGTAACGGGGCGGAGGCCGCGAAGAAATTGAAGGAGGTCATTGCCGCCTACCGCGTTCTGAGCAACGAACGCGAGCGGGCGAGGTACGATGTGCTGATGCAGTCGAGCCCGACCTTCCAGCAGGAAGTGAGGCGCTCGGAGGCCCGCACCATGAAAGAGTACGCGGAGGAGATCCTCGCCGATCTTCTCGCGGGGCGCTCGCGCAGGGCCCTCAGCCTTTACGACGACCTGGTGGCGCGCGGCGACTTCAGGCTCGAAGAGTACCTGGAGCCGAAGGATTACCTCGACTGCGTGTTCCTGTTGGCGGAGCAGTGCGAACGGGCAAACCGCTTCCGTGAAGCGGCCAAGCTCTACGAGGAACTCTACGAGCGCGAAAAGGACCCCCCGCGGCAGCGGTACTTCTTTGAGGAAGTGAAAGCCCGCATCAAGAAGCTTTACAGCCGTAAGCTCCCGCGGGACGTCACCAGCGCGGATGAAGAAATCGCTTGCTACGAACGCATTCTGCGGTTCGAGTTGGACAAGAGCGAAAAGGCATTCATCCTGAAGAAGATCGCTGAAGTGCACTGCCGCGTCGGGAACGAGCGACAGGCCAAACAGATATTTGTCGAGGCGCTCAAGCTCAAGCCGGGCCTGAAAGGGACGGCGACGATTCGCGAGAGCCTCGGCATGGAGGACGTCTGAGCTTCCACCCTCCTGCTGGAAAAAGGCCCGGGCGGCTCTGGCCGCGCGGGCTTTTCCTTTTGGTGCTCACGGAAACAGGAGGCTTCGCGGCCGCCTTGAAAGGGGGCGCACCCGGCCTTATAATCCGGTGCCGGCGTGGGAAGGCCGGTATGGCGGATTAGGGCTTCGCAGACGGTTCTGACAATCGTTCCTTGACTATCGGAGGCCCGCCCTTAGTGATCAAAGAGGCCGCAGCCAGGGGGACACCGGCGGAGGAGTCGGAGCGCCTTGCCTGCACCTGTGCCTACCTGGCAGACGAGCGGAAAGCTGAGCAGATCGTCGTCCTCAACGTCGGACGGCTGACGTTCTTCACGGATTACTTTGTGATTGCCACGGGCCGCAACGAACGGCAGATCAAAGCCATCGCAGACGAGATCCGTCTGCGGACGATGGCGCTTGGCCGCCCAGTCGTGGGGATCGAGGGGCTGCCCGCGTCCGGCTGGGTCCTGATAGACCTGGGAGACGTGATTGTTCACCTTTTCAACTCCGAGACGCGCTTGATTTACGACCTGGAGCTGCTTTGGGGCGAGGCACCTCGATCTCAGTGGCAGACGATTCAGCCGTTGACGGCGCCCGCCGGTACGGGGCCATCGGCGTGACTTCCATGGCCCGGTGCGCGGCCCGTTTCGGAAGTTGCCTCCGTGGCCGTGTCATTCATCCACCCCTCGGTGTAACGCGATGGAATACGTGAGACTCGGGCGGTCGAATCTCGATGTTTCGCGCCTATGCCTCGGCACCTGGAACATGTGCGGGGCAGAAGGCTGGGGGCCTGAAAGCGACGAACGAAGCATTGAGCTGATCAGGAAGGCTCAGGACGATGGGTGCAACTTCTTCGACACCGCCCACGCCTACGGCAAGGGCCACTCAGAAGAAGTGCTCGGCCGGGCGCTCGCCGAAGGCGACCGGCGCGAGCGCGCCGTGATCGCTACCAAGGTGGTGCAATGCGCGCTTGAGAAGCTCGAACCCGGCCTCGACTCCGCCCTTCAAAGGCTTCGGACCGACTACGTTGACCTTTACATCGTCCATTGGCCGCGGCCGAGCATGTCACTGGAGCCCTTCCTTGCCAAGATGTGCGAGCTGAAAGGAACCGGTAAGGTCCGCGAAATCGGCGTCAGCAACTTTGGCCTTGTCGAGCTGCGGGCGGCGCTGAAGTACGGCGCGATCAGCCTCCAGCCGCCCTATAACATCCTCTGGCGGATCATCGAGCCGGACGTGCTCCCCTTCTGCCGCAAGAACAACATTGCGGTCACCCCGTACGCCCCGCTTGCGCAGGGCCTCTTGACCGGCCGGTTCACGCGGGCGTTCGAGGAACGGACGGGCGTACGCAAGAGCAACGTTCTCTTCGAAGAGCCGGTGTTCTCCGAAGCGCGCGGGGCGGCTTCCGTCGTGGATGAGATCGCCGAGGCGCGAGGTTGCACGAGTTCGCAGGTGGCGCTGGCCTGGGTGCTGCGGACAAGCGGCATCAGTGCCGTCATCGTGGGTATCAGCAAGTGGAACCACTGGCTGGACAACGTCGGCGCGCTGGCGCTCCGCCTGACCGACGAGGAGCACGAGCGCCTGTCAGTCGCGGGCATGAAAGTATGGCGCATGCTCCCGCAGGACGCTACCATGTGGGGATGGAAGCCGGAGTGACGGCAGTTGATAGTCGGCAGTTGCCAGCGGCCAGCCAGTAGTGCCCGGCTTGCCTTGCGATGCTGTCCTACGAGCCGGCCATCTGGAGGCCTGTCCACGGGGTGCGCTCAAGCACCCAATAGTAGGCGAGCACGCCAAGCCATCCGTGGCTCAAAGCAAGGGGGATCAAGTTGGGCGTTCGCAGGAAGAGAAGCGTCCAGGCGGCCCCAGCCGCCGCGCACAGGGGTACTAACGTCCAGTCCGGCGCGTGCATGAGCCCGAAGACGAGTGCGGCGGCGGCAACGGTGAGGGCCGACGAGAGCCCCATGCGGCGCAGGTTCTGCGCAAGGAGGCTTTGCACGAGCAGTTGCTGCACAAGCGCCCAGATCGGGTAGAGGACGAAGAGCGCGATGGAAGATGCCGGCAGCGGCATCCATCCCCTCAGGAGCCGGTAGGAGACAATACCAGCAGCCGCCAGCCCCAAGGCCGGCAGGCATCGCCAGACCGCGAGGGCGAGGTTATCAAGCCTCAAGCCCCATTCGGCGAGCAACCGACGTTCGCGGCGCACGCGCAAGACGATGTAGCCGAGCCGCAACACTGCGCAAAGCCCAATGAACGGAAGCCGTCCGCCGCTCACCTGCTGGGACACGACGAAGCCACTGCCTGTTAGAACAACTGCAGCGCTCTCCCCCAGAGGCCGTGAGCGCGCCGACAGCGATTCCATCATGCGCGGCTCCTGGGCGCCCTCAGCGAACCGTCTGCTTCTTGGCGAACGGAATCAGGCCGCCCGCTTCGATGATGCCCCGCACCGCCGACGAAAACGGGGTGAATGTGTAAGCCCTGCCTTTTGTGTGGTTCACGACCCTTCCGTGCGCGAAGTCTACCTCCAGGCTGTCGCCGGTCTCCGCCTCCCGCGCGGCCTCCGCGCATTCGGTGATCTGCAGGCCGGTGTTGACGGCGTTCCGGAAGAAGATGCGCGCGAACGATTCGGCCACAACGCCCTGGATGCCGCACCCCCTGATGGCGAGCGGCGCATGTTCCCGCGACGAGCCGCAGCCGAAGTTCTTCCCGGCCACGATGACATCCCCCGCCCGCGCCTTCGCCGGGAACTCAGGGTCGAGGCCCTCCATGCAGTGCGCGGCGAGTTCTTTTTCGTCCGTCATGTTGAGGTAACGCGCCGGAATGATCTCGTCGGTGTTGACGTTATCGCCAAACTTCCAGCATTTGCCTTGCATCATGTGCCCTTTCGGATAGCTGTCCGGGTGGGGACGGATCAACGGCCGGCGTGGCCCCGAGCGAGCCGGCCGCTTCGCCGGCCTTTCATGTGATCTCGCGCCTGGTGCACGAAGGCGTCGAGCAGCGTCATCTCCCCGGGCTGCTCAACGCCGTCGAAGGCGAGCTTCAGCACCGGGAGGGCTCCGTGATCTTCACGGAAGCTTTCCAGCAAGCCGTTCACTATCGCCCCGGGCATGCAGCCGAAGGGGACCACGTTGACGATGCCGTCCACGCCGTGATGCACGTACTCGACGGCCCGGCCCAGGCTCAGGATGGCCTCGCCCTTTACGGTCGGGTCCAGGTACTTGCTCCCCAGCCGCAGGACGTCGGCTATCGGGGACTCACGGGGCATGCAAGAGGCGGCGCCGCGGAACAGGCGGGCAACGCGGCCCTCATCCCACCGGGCCACGAACTCGGCCAGCCATTCCTTGGCGAAGCCCCAGACCGCCGAGTTCTGCCAGCAGAGTTCACGTCGTTCGTAGGCGATGTAATTGAGCCACTCTTCCAGGGGGGGCAAGATCACCTGCGCGCCCAACTGTTCGAGCTTCCGGGCCAGGAAATTGTTGGCGAACTCGTTGCTGCGCACGTAAATCTCGCCAACTATGCCGATGACAGGCCTTTGCTGAGAGCGGTCGGCCTCGATGGCATCCAGCCGTCTGCGAATGTCGGCCGCGACGGCGAAGTAATCCCCGCGCCGGCTCGTTACCTCGTCGAGATCCATGAGGCCCTGGCGGTAGACGCGGTCCGTCTCGCCCCTGTTCACTTCGTACGGGCGCACCTCCCGGGCCGTCTTCTGCATGAAGTCCACGATGAGCGTCACGTCCCAGCACCGGCGGTAGAAGTCGGGGCCAAAGTACTCCACCTGGCTCGCGAACTGGTTCGTCTGGTCCAGCACAACCATCGGCACCTGGTCGTACCCAAGCTCATCAAGAACCATTCGATGGAATTTATGGTACTGCCCAAATCGGCACGGGCCGTTCGCCTGGGGCATGAAGAACGCTGCCCGCGACGGGTCGAAGTCCGGCGCGCGGGTCTGCTTCACGATGTCGCCGGTCGTCAGTATGCACGGGAAGCATTCCTTGCCCGTGGTGAACTTGCGCCCCAGCTCCATGCTCTGGCGGTCCGAGACGGGCAAGGCTTCGGCATCCATGCCGCTGGTCCTGAAGACGGCCGCGATCGGGACCGTGTGGTCGTCCATGTGCGGGACGTAAACCTTCAGCCGCCGCGGGCTGCGCCGGACGTCGAAGAACAGATCCTCGCCCCGCGCCATCTTCCGGGCGGTCGGCCGAATGCCGTCCAGGCTGTCTACAAAGGCTTCGAGCCGCGTGACGGCGCCCACGTCGGCGCTGTGCTCGTCTATCTCGATCGTCAGGTACGGCTGCCCGAGGAGCCGGTCGAAGAACTTGCTGACAAAGGAATCCGGCCCGCAACGGAAGTTCGTGATGTAGACCGCGTGCAAGCCGGGATGCGCCGAAATGAACTTCGCGCCGGCCAGGATCTTCTGCCCGTACTTCCAATACATGTGAGGGAATTCATCGCCGAGCGGCCCCACGTCGAGCGGGAGGAAATCGAGCGGAATAGCCAGCACTCCCAGGTCTCTCAGCTTGTCGGGAACCCCCAGGTTCACCGCCGTATCGCAGCCGTTATACGGACGGCTGATGATGACGACCGCCGGCTGGTCCTCGGTGACCTCCGCCATCACTTGCCGCCCGCGCTCCCGAAGCGTTGCGCTGAAGCGGTCCAGCGCGTCCCAGGCCTTTTTGATGGCTGCCTCGGCGCGGGCCGAGCGCACCCCAAACTTCCGCGCCATCTTACGCAGCTCTTCGTCCACGATAGCGCGGCCGCGCTCGAAATCGAGGATGGGCGCCAGCAGTTCCGGCCCGTCCGGCTTGAAATCGAGCGACGCCCGCAGCAGATACGGCAGGCTCTGCACCAACGGGCACGCATACGAGTGGACCACCTTCTGCGCTTCGTGTTCCAGGCTGATGACGCTCGGCACGAAGATGTAATCTACGCCCCTGGCCATGAGGTCCAGCACGTGCCCGTGAGCGACCGCCACGGGGAAGCAGGTCTCGGTGCCCATGGCATCCCCGCCGGAGCGGATGATGTCCTTGTTCGTCGGCTCGGAGAGCACGACCTCGCACCCGATCTCCGTGAAGAAAGCCTTCCAGAGCGGGTAAAGCTCGAAGAACGTCATCGCACGGGGGATGCCGATCTTGACGCCGATCGCGCTGTCAGGGCGGTCCTTCCCGTATGCGCCGAGGAGCGCCTCCTCGCGCTCCGCGAAGAGCTTCGGCAGGTGCTCGCCCTTCTTGTGCTTCCTGTCGTCATCGAAGCGCCCGCACCGGCTGCCGTAGTGGAGCGGCTTCTGGCCTTCGATGGAGACCTGATGTATTTCGCACCGGTTCGAGCAGCTCTTGCATTCGAACGTCTTCAGCTCGTAGCTCACGTCGCGCAGGTCGAATCCGCGGAAGCCTGTCTTGCCGTTGGAACTCTCCTGCGCGATGATGGCCGCGCCCACTGCGCCCAAAATGTCGTGGTGCGGCGGCACCAGTATCTTCTTGCCCAGCACGGACTCGAAAGCGGCCTTCACTCCCCGGTTGAACGCGACGCCGCCCTGGAAGAATATCCTCTCGCCCACCCGGCGGTCTTCCACTACCCGGTTCAGGTAGTTGTACACGATCGAGTAGCAGAGCCCTCCCACCAGGTCGCCCCGTGGCATGCCGCGCTGTTGATGGTAAGTCAGGTCGCTCTCCATGAAAACCGTGCAGCGCTCGCCGAGCTGACAGGGGGCCTTGCTCGCAAGGGCCTCGGCGCCGAACTCCTGCTCGATCTTCAGCCCGAGCCGTTCGGCTTGCTCCTCCAGGAAGGAACCCGTCCCCGCCGCGCAGACCTTGTTCATCGCGAAGTCAACCACCGCGCCGTTCGCCAGCGAGACGTACTTGGCGTCCTGCCCGCCGATCTCGAAGATCGTGTCCACGCTGGGGTCCACTTCCGCGGCGGCGCGGGCGTGTGTCGTGATCTCGTTCTTTATCACGTCGGCCCCGATGAACTCGCCGGTCAGGTAGCGCCCGCTGCCCGTTGTGGCGCAACCGCGCACCCGCACGCGCTCGCCCACCTCCAGGCCCACCTCGTACAGGCCCCTCTTGACCGCCTCGATCGGCCGACCCTCCGTCATCAGGTAGCGGCGGGCGATCACGTTGCGGTCGGAATCTATGACCACCACGTTCGTGCTTATGGAACCCACGTCCACGCCGAGGAAAGCGTCTATCCTCCCGTTCCCCTCCGGCATGCTCCGGACCGATACCTCAACCCTGTAGCCGTCGCCCTTCAGCGCCCCGAGCCGCTCGGATTCGGCGTGCGGCCGGCTCACGTAACGCCGGAGCGGCTCCAGGCTCTCAAACGAGCAGTCGCGGCCCTCGTCGAGCATCTGAAGCACCGCCCCGATCGCGCCGGTGCAGTTGAAGTACCTGGGGATGACAAGCTCGCCGTCTTTGCAGCCGAGCACTTCCCTGAAAGCCCTCACCATGCCGACGTTCGCCGCGACGCCGCCCTGGAAGGCGATGGGCTTGGCGAACTCTTTCCCCATGCTGACGCTGCTCTTGAAGTTCCGCGCCATGGCGTAGCACAGGCCGGCGATTATGTCGTAGTCGGGAGTGCCCTGCTGCTGAAGATGAATCATGTCGCTCTTGGCGAAGACCGAGCAGCGTCCGGCCACGCGCGGAGGATTCGTGCTCTTGAGGGCCAACCGGCTGAACTCCTCGATGCTCACCTTCAAGCGGGACGCCTGCTGGTCCAGGAACGAGCCCGTGCCCGCCGCGCAGAGGGCGTTCATGGCGAAGTCCTCGACCCGCGCCGACCCGTCCCCCGCCTGCCCGAGGCGGATGAGCTTAGATTCCGTGCCGCCGATCTCGATAATCGTGCGCGCCTGAGGCTCCAGAAAGGCCGTGGCCCTGCTCTGAGCCACGATCTCATTGACGAACGGCACGCCGAGCAGGTCTGCGATGATCCTGGCCCCCGTGCCCGTGACGCAGAGCCCCTCCGCACCGTCGAACTTCTTCAGCACGTCCTCAAGCTGCTCAAGCGCCACCTTGAGCGGACGGCCGTAAATCCTCACGTAGCGCGACTCGAGGATCTCGCGCTCCCCCGTGATAACCACCACATCCGCGCTTACCGAACCGACGTCCAGTCCGATGTAGCGTGGCATGGTTCTGCCTCCCGCCTCATTGCCCCTTTGTCACGGCGTCAACGGATGGCCGGCTTGCCGGCCCGCGGGGTGCGCCTCTTGCGCCCGGCCACCGCGTCCGGGTGCGTGATGTAGCCCGTAACCGCGCTGGCCGCGGCCACGGCCGGATTGCACAGGTACACTTCGCTTTCGGCATGCCCCATCCGCGTGCGGAAGTTGCGGTTCGTCGTCGCCAGCGCCCTCTCCCCCGCCGCCAGCACGCCCATGTGCCCGCCCAGACACGGCCCGCACGTGGGCGTCGAAACCGCTGCTTCCGCGTCTATGAAGGCACGGATCAGGCCCTCTTTGAGGGCCTGGCTGTATATCGCTTGAGTGGCCGGGAACACGACAAGCCGCACGTTCGGGTGCACCTTCTTCCCCCGCAGGATTCGCGCCGCTATCCGCAGGTCGCTTATCCGCCCGTTCGTGCACGAGCCGATCACAACCTGGTCTATCTTCAGCCCGGCGAGTTCCTCGACCGGCTTCGCGTTCGATGGCAGGAACGGAGCCGCCACCTGCGGGCTGAGCTTGCTCACGTCCCACTCATACGTCTCGACGTACTTCGCATCGGCATCGCTCGCATAGTAGACCGCTTCCTTCTTCAGCCGGCCGGCGCAGTATTCCCTCGTCTTGTCGTCCGGCGCGATGATGCCGTTCTTCCCGCCCGCCTCGATTGCCATGTTGCACATCGTGAAGCGGTCGTCCATCGGCAAGTTCTCGATGGTCGGCCCGCAGAACTCCATCGCCCGGTAGAGCGCCCCGTCCACGCCGATCTGGCCGATCGTGTAGAGGATCAGGTCCTTCCCACCCACCCAGCGCGGCAGCTCGCCTTTGTAGATGAACTTCATGGACTCCGGCACGCGGAGCCACACCTGACCCGTGGCGAAGCACGCCGCCAGGTCCGTGCTGCCGACGCCTGTCGCAAAGGCGCCGAGCGCGCCGTAGGTGCACGTGTGCGAGTCCGCGCCGGCCACCAGGTCGCCCGGCCCCACGAGCCCCTGTTCAGGGAGCAGCGCGTGCTCAATCCCCACGCGCCCGACTTCCCAGTAGTTCAGAATGTTATGCTTGCGCGCGAAGTTGCGGAGCGCCAGGGCCAGCGTGGCCGCCTTCACGTCCTTATTGGGCGTGAAGTGGTCGGCCACCAGAGCGATCCTGGCATTGTCGAAGACCCGCTCGAAGCCCGCCTTCTCGAATTCCTCTATTGCGATGGGCGCCGTGACGTCGTTCCCAAGGCAGAGGTCAACCTTCGCCATGATGTACTCGCCCGGCTTCACCGCCTCCGAACCGCAGTGCGCCGCAAGCACCTTCTCCGTTATCGTCATCTCCATCTCAGCACTCGATTTACACAATACCCCTGTTGGGGCGGCAAAGCCCGCACACGCCGGACTGAAGACCCTCCCGCCACGTCAGTCGCGCCGGGAAGCCCCCATGAACATCATGATGAACCGTAGCAGCATCATCACCGAGACGAGCGCCGCCGCCAGGTAGGTCAGTGCCGCTGCATCAAGCACCTTCTTCGCATGCGGTCGCTCAGCCGCCGTGATGAACCCGCCTTGCTCAAGCATCGCTAACGCACGCCGGCTGGCATTGTACTCGACCGGCAGCGTCAGGACCGAGAAGAACGTGGCCACGGAGAACACCACGATGCCTATCTCCGCAATGACCTTCGCCCAGGCCATCTGCGTCGCGAACATCAGCATTATGCCGACGATCGCCAGGATCGGGCCCAGATTGCTCCCGAACGCCGCTGCCGGCCAGATGCCCTGCCGCAGCTTCAGCGGCACGTAGCCCCGCGCGTCCTGCACGGCATGGCCCGATTCGTGCGCGGCGACTCCTAAGGCTGCCAGGCTCGGTGAATCGTAGACCGGTTCACTCAGGAACAGCGTTTTCTTGCGCGGGTCGTAATGATCGCTTAGCTCGCCCTCAACCGGCTCGATGTGCACGCTGCCAAGGCCGCCCTGATCCAGGATGGAGCGCGCCACCTCCGCACCTGTCGCGCCGGACGAAGACCGGTAACGGGAGTATTCCGCAAAAGCGGACCGCACCTTGTGGCTGGCATAGAACGCTAAGATCATAGGCGGAATTACGAGTAAGAACGTCCAGTCATAGAACATCCGTGCTTACCTCCATATTGGGTCCTCTGGCACCCCCGGGACCAGGCGCAACAACAGCGCCAGGCCCGATGCCCCTTTTGGTACGACGGACCTCTCCCAGGGGTCGTTCGTATCATTATAGCCGATTCAGCCGGCAATTCAACGGCGAGGTGGCCGTCCTCCCCTGCCCAAAGGCCCCCCGCAAACGGACGTTCACGCAAGTCGCAAGCCATTTCTCCACAAGGAATTAACAGTTGCGGGGGCACCATCCCCGACGTGCGGCAACCGGAAGCCTCAACCTTCGGTCGGATCATGCGTGCGGCCGTAGAAGCACGGCGTGCCGTGCCCCCTGCCTCACCCCAGGCCGTGCCGCCTATTTCAGCCCTCGTTGGCTGCCGACAACGCTGCTTGACCGGTCGCTCCGGCGGGGGTAAGCTCAGCCCTCGCAGGACGCCCGCACCGCCAATCGCCTCTCGGGCACCTCAGGTCAGCGGGCTTCCGCGAGGGTCAGGATGAAAACGAGGCAACGAAAGGTAGGACTGATCGTACCGTGCGTGGTCCTCTTGTTCGGCCTCTGCTTTCTCTGTGTCGGCGTCGGGACGGTGGCCTATGCATGCCTCCGCTGGCACACTTTCCTAAGAGCACTGTCCTGGCAGCCCGTCGCCGCGACGATTCAGCAGGCGGACCTCCAGGAACACCAGGGAGCCGAGGAGACGGCATACACCCTCGAAGCCTGGTACGCCTATGAGTTCAAAGGCCGGCGCTATACGAGCAACAGCATAGATATCATGGGCGGGCGCTCAGGAGACCAGCCATTCCTCTGGAGGCGTTGCCAGGATCTGAAGCGACACCGGGACACAGGGCAGCCCTTCACGGCGTACGTGAACCGGCAGAACCCATCGGAGTCCCTCCTCTACCGGGAGGCCCACGAGCCCTGGTTGTACGCTCTGGTCCCATTCGGGTTTTTCCTCACCGGTTGCGGTGCATGCGTTATGTGCCTCGGTGGGTGGGTCATCCGCAAGCGGAGCCAGATCACGACGCTGAACGAACGCGACGGCGGCCGGCTCTGGCACATCCGCCCTGATTGGCAAGAAGGCCGGATCAAAGCTTCCACGGCCAGGCATCTCCTCCTGAGTTGGATTATGGCGATCGGCGTGAGCATGTTCGCCTCCGGCGCTGTCATCGTTATGGCGGCCCAGGGGCCGCGGGTAGTGGCGTGGCCAGTGAGCGGCCTCTTGTTGCTCCTTGCAGCATTTCTCCTGTTCCAAGCCGGACGGGGCCTCGCAACGCTGCTCGTATATGGAACGCCCGTGCTCTACCTGTCGGAGGTGCCCGTCGTGCCGGGCCGTCGGGTCGCGGCCGCACTGCGCACCGCCAGGCCCCTCAGTGCCGGGCGTTGGGAACTTAGCCTTGAGTGCTTTGCCCCGGTCCGTTCACAAGACACAAGCGAGGGCCCGCGCCGGACCGAGCTGTTGCAGCGGCTGGCCCTCCTCCCGGGCCAGCGGCCGACTGCAGGGCGAGGCACCTGGTACGGGGAACGCCTCTACCGCCAGGAGCTCTCTGCCCTGGGCGAGGCGAAACCCGACCACACCGGCGCCCTCATGCTGCCCATTGCGCTGGAACTTCCGAAAGGCGCGCCGGAGACCCTCCTCGACCCCGGCTTCATGGTCACCTGGGTGTTGTGGGCGAAGGCCCGGGCATTTCCTGTGTCCTTCTCGGCCAGCTTCGAGCTGCCCGTCTTCGCGGTGCCCGAGGATGCCATCGAGGAGATGGATGACGCGCACCGATAGAGTTTTGGGACGCGGGCAAGGAGCAGGGTCATGTCCCGTCGCAGAAGCGTAGTGGGCCCCTGTCAAGCGTACCCCGAACCGAGCCCTGGGCGGTCTTACCCGGCTGCCGAAGCGCTTGCTTTTCCCTCCCGATTTTGGCTTGATGTTGCCGTAACAGCGGGAGGGCGAACCCATGAGATTTGTCCGGGAACCGGCGGAAGCAGGGGAACACGAGTTGAGGCCAGGACTGCGTGCAGAGACTACGGTCCGGCGCACAGCCACCTCGATCGTGCTTGCCTTGATTGCATTGGCAGCACTAAGACAACCAGCGGAGGGCTCAACCGTGGAACAGGGTGCGATGCGGTTCAAGGTCACAGATCGGGTGTTGGCACATGTGGATGACCGGCTTTTCGGCCAGTTCATGGAGCGCCCGAGTTGGGGGGAGATTGGCGTCGAGGGGGCCGTTGTCTCTGACGCGGGCGAACTTCAGCCGAAGGTTGCCGCACTGCTCAAGGAGATGAAGATTTCCATCGTGCGCTTTCCGGGCGGGACGGACGCGGACTACATTGACTGGCAGGATATGGTGGACAACGTCCCGGGGCGCCAGGGCAGCCGCCCGATCACCACAGGCCACACGGGGCAGCAGGTGACGAACCGCTTCGGCTACGACGAGTTCCTGCGCCTGAGCGAGCGGCTCGGATGGCAGGACATCATCGTCGTTAACCTGGGCGACGCGCTCCTCGGCCGCAAGCCCGTGCGCGATGCTGCCCTCCATGCGGCCGGGCTTGTGGCCTATTGCAACGCCCCTGTTGGGGCGCCCCTGCCCCAGGGCATGCCCGACTGGCCCTCCGTACGGGCGGCCAACGGCCGTCCAAAGCCCTACGGGGTGAAATACGTCCAATTGGGCAACGAGACATGGGCGTTCCGCAAGAAGATGGACGAACTTTACCCCGGCCGCCGTGCCGAAGTTTACGTCGAGTCCGTCGTTGAATACGAACGCGCCATTCACGCGGTGGATCCGGCCGCCGTGCTGCTGATGGACTACGACGAGGCGGCCACGCCGCTCCTCCGCGAACGCCTTGGCGACAGGATCTCCTATGTTTGCACTCATTTCTACGTCCCCTGGGGCATCCGCAGCGTGAAGAAAGACGGCGTCGAGGTGCCGTTGGAGAACCTGACGGCCGACGATATCTGGTACACCTGGATCGCGACGCCCGTGCTTGACGAGAGCGGTCAATCGGTGCTCAGGGCTGACGCCTTTGCCGCCGCGAAGAAGCTCGGCTACAAGGTTGCAGTCACGGAATGGAACTGGAACGGCGGCTGGTGGGGCCACGGCAGCGCAGGCATGGCGCTTGACTCCGACCTGGCCCGCGGCCTCGGGGCGGCAGGGATCCTGCACGGACTCATGCGGCGGGCGGACGTGACGGAGATCGGCACTCAATCCATGCTCGTCGGCATCGGCTGGAATATCGCGGCGATCTCCGCGGACCGAAACGGCGTCGCGCCCGCGCGCATGAGGCCGAGCGGCCTGGTCACAATGATGTACTCGCAACATCACGGCGACCGCCTGATGGCGATGGAATCCATGGGGGTGCCCTGCTACCGGCAGCCCTTTGAAATGGGGGGCATCAAGCCGGCCGAGAAGGTGGCGATGGTGGACGCTCTGGCGACCGCAAGCGAGAAGGCCGCCTTCCTCCACGCCATCAACCGCAGCTTCGACAAGCCGATGCGGCTCGCCCTCGACCTGACCGCACTGGGCCCGATGGCGGAGTCGGGGAAGATGTACGTCATCGAGGGCCGGCTGGAAGGGGAGAGCGACGTGCCACCGGCGGAGCAGTTGGGGTGGATCACGGAGCACGACGTGCCGGTCAGGCAGGGCGTTGCGTCGGCCGAACTGCCGCCGCGGAGCGTCGCCGTGATCGAGGTCGCCCGGAAGTAGCGCGCGGTGGTGCCCCTGGGAGGAGCCCCGGCACCCCGCGCCCCGGCCCAGAACGCCAGCCCAGGCCCCGTCCTGCGGTCGCCCTGATACAAAAGCCATAAATGGCTACACTCGCCGCCTCAAACAGAAGGGGGAACTGGACCGAGCGGCAATGGCTGCTCTGGCATATTGGTGGTGTGCGGTGCGAAGCGGCGGGCATGCACTGGGCAAGGTCGGCTACGGCGCTATGCCTCCGGTAACCGGTGTTTGACGAGTCTTACGCAGTCTGTATAATAGGCAAGGGCGGAAACGAGCCGAGCGTGGACCATCTGGTCCTTCATTGGGTGGGGCAGGCGAGTGAGGCCTGCCCACCAATTTGGCCAGCTGTGGGCAGGCTGCGCGTACCGGATTGTACCGTCCGCCCAATCATTGTTGGCCCTGCTATGGATGCCGATCTCGAGGACGATCTCCGTCGCATCATTGCTGCGTGGGGATCGGAACAGGCGCTATACGAGTTCCTTACACGCCAGGCATCAGCCCTGACCACGGCAATCTGCGGGGCCAACGTTCCGGTACCAGGCATCCAGGTCGTCCCGAGCTTCTTCGCCAAGGGTATCCTCGGTGGTGGCCCGCGGCGAAGTGGCGAGTATGAGCCAGCCTCAGGAGACATCTCGGCTCTGATCAGCCTGTTTCCGTCCACGTGCGGAAACGAAGGGACGACTCGTCGTGCTCTGGCTCATGAGCTGATCCATCACTGGGAGGTCACGATGCCTGAAACGGCGGGCGACCCACCTTACCCCGACGACGCCGATTCGGCGATAGCAGGCCCCTTCAGCGACGCCACGCGAGAGAAGCGCTGGCGGAACGGCCACCCACCCAGGTTCATCGGCAAGGCGTCCGTTGTCGCGCAAATGCTGGGCATCTCGCTCCAGCATATGCTTGTACAAGCTCAGCACCGCAGTAGACAAAGATAGCCAGCGGCTGCAGGAGACCGCTTACCAGCGAGGCTTCGCCCCGCTATCGCGGCCACTGAACCGAGCCGTCGGCCCAGGCCAGGAAAGTAATAATGCAAGAGCCCCGGTCCGTGATCGCGGTTGACTTGCGCAACGTTAGCTACGGCGAGTGGCTGGCGTTCGTCTTCGATCACGAACCACTCCCGGACGGCGCAGACATAGGGCGCGCCTGGTACAACGCGAACGTCCTCGAGATCGAGGCCGGACCTGCGCGGCAAGTCTCCTACCTCACCCGAGTGTTCGAGTCCCCGGAGGTGCTCGCCGGGCGCTACACCACCAACCAGATTGAGCAGGGCTTCTGGTTTATGCTCGGAGCGACCAGCGGCCAAGAGGCATTTCGAGACGCCCTCTGGGATGCGGCGGTCCCCTGGGCGGAGCGCGAGGCGTGCATCCGCGCGGTGCCGACCCTTTACGAGCGCCTCTTCCCGCGCGACGAGGACAACGAGGGCATCCCGTTCATGCTCTGGGATCTCCTGGCGGACGACTACGGCCACAAGCTCCGTAACCCGGCGGCCGACGAGGAGGACCGCCGGGTGCAGGGCGCAATGCTGGAGGCGATGCGGCAGATGTTGCTCAGTTCCGACTCGCCCATCGCGCAGCGGGCAGGGCTCCACGGCCTGTTCCACTTGGCGCACCCGATGGGGCACGCCCTCATCCGCACGTATCTTGAGTCCCGATGGGGCATCTCCGCGTCCTTGCGCACCTATGCCGAACAGGTGGTCCGGGGCGACGCCCTCTGAGCGTGCGGGCTAACTCGGCGTTGCACCCGGCAGGGGACTACGGACTGGGGCCGCGGGATGGCACATATGTCGGTCGTTCCTGTGCCTCGACCACCTTCCTTCGAAGAGGTCAGAGTGCCCAAGCTCACGCTCTCGATAGCAGCCCTGGTGGCCGCGAACCTCGTGCCGCTGGTGGGAGTTGTGCTCTTCGGGTGGGACGCCGCCGTCATCGTGCTTCTCTACTGGACCGAGAACGTCGTAACCGGCTTCTACAGCATCTTGAAAATGGCACTGGCCAGGGTCGAGAAACCGGCCGAGCAACTGGGGAAGCTCTTCATTATCCCCTTTTTCTGCGTGCACTTCGGCGGGTTCTGCGCAGTTCACGGGGCCTTCCTCCTTGCCTTCTTCAAAATAGGAGGCGGGTTTCCCGACCTGAATATGCATTGGCCGGGGCCTTTGATGTTCGTCGGCTTGTTGGTGTCCGTCATCGCGCAGCTCTGGCAGAGCCGCCCGCCGGGCATGGAGTGGCCGGTCCTTTGCCTCTTAACGAGCCACGGCGTATCCTTCGTCCAGAACTACCTGGTCGGAGGGGAGTACGCCCGGCTCAGCCCGGGGGTACTGATGGGGCAGCCGTACGGGAGGATCGTGCTCCTCCACGTGGCGATCATTGCAGGCGGCCTGCCGGTGATGCTGCTCGGCTCCCCGGTTCCGCTCCTGATCATCCTGATAGGCCTGAAGATCGTGGTGGACATCGCGCTGCACAACAGGTCGCACGGGGCAGGCCAGCAGGGCAAGGATGGGGAGGACGGACCGGCTGCCCTGCAGGGGAAAGCGGCCCGCCGAGCCCCGCGGGCCAAGGGCGCAGGAAAGGCGAAACGGGGGAAACGATGAGAACCTATGCAGTCATGGCGTTGGCGGCGGGCATCCTGATCTCCGGCGCGGTCCTGGCGGCGGCCGCACCGCAGGCCGCGGGGCCGACTCGCCCCCGCACGGTCTACGCCTGGTTTCCGCGCGACTTCGGCAAGTGGAACACGAAGGCGATTGATTGGGCGGCGCTGCAGAGGGGGAAGCTGGAGCTCAAGCTGGCTGTACCGCGCGACAGCGACAATCCCGAATTCAGGCAGCTTTACGATGACGCCGCGGGCGGAGATGTCCCGGAAGGCTACGTGAGGATGTACCAGGATGGCAACCCTTCCAAGGAGTTCTACCTGGTCAGGAAGGGCGAGGCCGAGGTCACGGGCGCAGACATGGATCCGGACAAGTTCAGAGTCATCACGGACAGTTACCTGAGGCTGACGCTACAATTTGAGTTCAGTGACGCCGGGGCCGCCAAGTTTGCCAACCTCACCGAGCTGCACCGGGGGTGGTGTCTGGCCACTATCCTGGACGGCGTCCTCAAAGACGCAGCCGTCATCCAGCATACGGCTACGGGCTCTGGAACGTTCACCGGCAACTTCACGGAACAGCAGGCCAATGAACTCGTCAGGGCGTTCCGAACCCACGCCGGCATGCACCTTGAAACGTACCTCTGCTTCCGCTCCGTCGAGCTTAAGCCGGACGGCACGCTGAGGGAGGTCGTAAAGCACGCGGACGTCCAGAAACTCGTCGAGGAGGCGCACGGCCACGGCGTGAAGGTGACCGTACTTGTCTGGGGCACCACCGCCGCGGGGAGTTCGGAGTACCTCGCCCGAAACGCGGAGAAAGCCGTCCAGTCGCTCCTCGACTACGTCCAGGCCAACGACCTCGACGGCGTCAACCTGGATGACGAGACCTGGGCGGCCACCAACACCGTGACCGGCGGGCCCAACCGCGAGTTGGTGACCAGGTTCTTCGCGCTGCTGAACAAGTCATTCAAAGCGGCCCGCCCGGACTACCACATCACCTGGGCGTCCCCGCCGGTGATCAACCCCCAGGACAAGTACGCCGTATCATGGCCGGACTACAAGGCGATCGCCGACCTCATTGACGGCTTCGCCATCATGTCCTACTGCATGGACCCTCCCACCATCGGCTGGACCGGATCGGCGCAGCCAGTCGAGGGAGGCGACAAGGTCAACGGGCACGCGCGTGACTATGCCACTTGCATCCGCGATTACCTGGAGGCGACCGGCGGAAGGGCGGACAAGCTGCTCCTCGGCATAGCCAACGACCTCGGCGGGACGGAGTGGGACTGCCGGACCGACAAGCCGCTTTCGCCCATCATCGGCAAGCCGCGGAAGCTGACGTCCGAGCAAGCTCGGGCCAACGCCGAGAAGCACGGCCGGCGCTTCGATCCGCTGCAGAAAGCCCCGTGGTATTGCTACGAGGAAGGTGACCGCCGGGTGCAGGGGTGGTACGAGGACGAGGAATCGCTTGGGGCCAAGTTCGATCTGGCGAAGGCGGCAGGGCTCCAGGGCGTCTGCATCTGGGTGCTCGACGGCGCCCGAGAGCCGCCGGGCACATTCAAGCTGATCCAGAAGTACCTTCTGGACCGCTGAGGGGCACGTCCCGTAGGCACATCCGTCTTGCGGCGGAAGCCGCGGGCTTACACCTCAATGGTACATGCAACGTGCTGCACGCCCTGTGGCTCGGCCCGGCAGACCCACCGGCCGTCCGGTCCGATCACCCCCGAAGGCGCCGAGCAGCGAAGATGCGTCGGGTAGCAGCTATCTACCGTCACGATCCAGACCCGCCCTGCCTGGGCCCGCAGCCTCAGGTTGGATTCGTGGTACTGCCAGGCGAGGTCCGACGCCTCGCCGGGGCCGCGGCCGCCATTGACGGCGTGGAAGATGATGCGCGCCCCCATCCCGGCAAGCTGCTGGCTCAGGTGCGGGTCCGCCATCGGGGTGCAGGTGGGGTTGGCCCACATGTCATTGCACAACAGGCCGCCCACCTTCACGCCTATGAAATCGAACGTGCGGAGAGGGCGCACGGCGTAGTGGTTGATCTCCCCCTGCGGCGGCTTCGCCATGTTTCCGCATAGCAGTGTCTTATTGTGGAAGCCGAGGTAACGCCCATCCGGCGCATAGAACCGGACCTCGTCGTAGCACTTCCCGTCGTCCGGTTCGACGAAGCACGTTCCGAGGGCGAGCCCGACGCGGGCGTCCTTTGCCCTTGTGGTCGCGACTTCAAGGGCATCCGCAACGGCTCGCACGTCGAACTTGTGCGTATAGCCGCTCAGCGAGCCCTCGGGAGTGAGAAGGACGTCGGCCTTCTCAGCGCTGGCGAACTCAATGGCCCGCGTAATCCCTGCGACATTCGCCCCAACGTCATCTGTAACCGCCAGTTGCGCTATTGCGACGCGAAGCTGCATGTGTTATCTCCTAACAGTTGCGAATCACCCCCGGCGCATCTCTGCATCGCCGGCCGGGTTCACTCCCTCGGTTGCTGGGGCGCCTTCCTGCCGAGCCCGCAAGCCGGCAACAAGCCCATGAGGGCAAGCGCGTATATGGCGCCAAGAACGCGATACTCAGCGAACATAAGCGCTATGAGCCCCACAAACACATAGGCTATCATCCGCTTGCCACGCACCGTGGCCCTTTGCATCTCGTTACGCCACGGCTCCTTGCCCATGACCCAGAGCGTTGGCTCTTTGGGCTCGCCGAAGCCGACCAGCAGGTGAAAGAAGCCCCCCAGCGTAGGCCTCTCTCGCCGCCTTCCACATCTATAGCAGTAAAGCACGGCAACTATGGCAGGCAACGCGGCAAGGATGGTGGCGGCCCCTCTTGCCGCGGCAAACCCAGACAGGGCCATCAGGCTCATGCCGCCCTCCTCTCCGGCGCGCAGGCCTACTGCACTTCCACCTCATAGACCATGCGCGCGCCTTCCGGACCCGCCACGTTCAGTTCGACCACCAGCTCGCCGCCGCGCACCTGTGCGGGCACGGGCGCCACGCGCCGCCCGCTCGTTGCGAGCGCCCACACCCGAGCGCGCTCGGGGTTCTGGAGCCGGATCGAGACCGTGGCCGCGCCCGCCCGGACAAGGTGCGGCGTCGTGCCCCAGGCGAGCAACGTCTTCTGCGCGCGCTCGCCGAACCGCGCGCCCGTGTTCTGAAGCTCGGTCAGGTGGGTGATGATGAGCCTGCGGCTGCGGGCGCTCGGCTCGCCGTCAACGCTCGATACCCAGACGGTCGCGTCGGTCTTGCGCCCGGCTACGCTCACCGCGCCCGCCGCGATGCTTTCGCCTTCGGGGACGTAGCCGCCGGCGGTCTTCGGAGTGTTCAGGACGAGCACGTCACGCGGCGCATCCACCAAAAGCTCGCCCGTTTCGCTCTGCAGCCGGTTCGCCGACAGCTCGGTCTGGTTCCCGGCGAGCCATCCGCGCTCGCGCATCGTCTCGAGCACCGTCCTGCCCGCACTGCTCGCATAGGGATCGCTCGGCCCGCCCCATGCAAGGGGCAGCACGAGATCAGCCGGCACGCGCCCGGCCGGATCGCCGAGGAACGTGCCGATGCGCGTGACAAGCGCCAGGGAATGCCAGTCGGGCGACAGATACGCGTTGCGCCCCGGCTGGCGCAGGAGCTGGTCGGGGGTCATGGCAATGGCAACGGCGTGCGGCGCTGGCGCCATATCCCCGCGGGCAAAGAGGCAGATGGCGGCGCGCTCCGAGGCGAGATTCAAGGGGTCGGTAGCCAGGTCGAAGTATCCTGCCGGCGAAGGCTTGAAAAGGTTGTCGCGGCTGTGGCTGTAAGCGAAGCGCCAGAGCCCGCCCCAGCCCTGAAGGGCTGCCATGGTGCCGGTAATCATGCCGCCCACGCCGCGGCAGCGAGCCGGCCCGGCGTAGTTGAACTCGGTGACGGTGAACGGCTTGTCCATGAGCCGCACGAAGGCGCGCTGGCGGCCGCCTGCCGCGCCGCCCGCCACAGGGCTGGCGTTGGCGGAGCGCGAGGGCAGCCGCCACTGCCGCTCAATGAATTCGGGATGGTCCACGTAGAAATGCTCGTCCACGTAGTCAAACTCGGCCCGCGCGGCTTGGCTCGGAAGCGGTATGGCCCAGCCGTTCATGTCGGTGAGCAGTGCCTTCACGCCGAGTTCATCGCGGAGGAACTTACGCATCCTGGCGAACATGTCGCGCTCGACCGTGGCGAGGAACACCGCGAGGTCGCGCCCGCGCGGCGTATCGCTGTAGACCTCTTTGAAGAGCGGCACGGTGCCCGCGCGCGGGTCGCCTGCGGCAGGGCTGCCCCACGCCCGCTCCAGCGCCTCTCGGTTGCCGTAGCGCTCGGTCAGGAAAGCATTCCAGGCGGCGACCCAATCGGGCTCGACGCGCGGGTCGAGCCTCTGGAAGTAATTGCCGAAGTTCCCCTCGTTAATCATGCTCAGCCAGGCGAGCGCCGGGTCCGCCGCGTAGCTGAGGCCCGTATAAGGGTTGACGTGCGTGAGGAGGTTCCGCGCGAAGGCCTTCCAGTTCTCGAAAGCGCGGGCGTTCACAGGCACGAGCATCTTGAAGTTGTCCATGCCGACGTCGCCCGTTCCGCCGTCCCATACCTCGCCGGCCAGGACCGGGCGCGACACGAAGAGGTCGGTCGTCACGTATATGCCGCGCTTCTTCAGGGCCGCGAACAGGTAGTCGAGCTGGTCGAGCCTGTCGCTGCGGCAAGTCGTGGTGGTCGCGCCCGAGCGATCCACGAGGTCGCGCTCATAATGGTGGAACCGCACCGCGTTGTAGCCGAGCCGGGCCAGCCGGTCGGCGAGGCGGTCCGCGTCATCGTGGGGGATATAATGCGCGGTGAAGCAAAGGTTTACGCCGTAGAACCGGCGGGGCCTGGTCGGCTCGTCCTCAAACGCGAAAGTGCCGTCAGGCCGGGCAGTAAGCCATCCGTGCTTGCCTGCCGGCGCTTCGATGTGCCCCATCCCCGAGAAGTCCAGCGCCGAGCCGGGCATAATGTCAAGCTCGACCGCGAGCGGAATCCAGTCCGACCCCGCCTCAATGGTCACCGGTCCGTCGTATTCCACCTCAATGCCCTCCTTCGCCTTCAGTTCAAAGGCCACGTTCAGGGGCTCCCCCGCCGGCCATGACCGGCCCTCATCGGAGTGGGGCCCGACGCGCGCCGAGAATGACGGCCCCCATCGCCGGTTGTCCTGGAGCAGCAGGGGCGTGGGCGCGGGGAAGTCCAGGCGGAGGACCCCGCCTTCGCCGGGCGTGCCGGCTGGGAGATTCAACTCCAGCGACGAGGCCGGCTTCGACACGAGAGAAACGGTTCCGAACTCGACGGGGATCGTGCCGCGCTGGCCGTCCACGACGAATTCGCCCCCCGCGACGACCTCGATGGGAAAGTCGAGAGCTACGTGGAGGCTGTTGAGCGTGACCGCCGAGCGCGGGGTGAGCTTGTAGGCAAGCCTGACGCCTCCGGCGATGGCGGCGGCCTCAAGCTCGCAGTCCACGGCCGTGCCGCCGGGCGCGATTAGGGCGCTCCGGACGATGTTGCCCGTGGCTGCCTGGCTGCCGGCAGGAGAGAACTTGCCAGGATGCCACCCCGCCTCCATCAAGCCCGGCGTGATCGTCGCTATGGGCCTGCGTCCGAGCAACAACTGAACCTGGCCGGAGGGCGCAATGAGGGCTTGCCAGCGGGCCGTCGCTGCCTGCGACCCGCGGGGTGGGGCAAGGGAGAGCAGAGCGGCAGAGAGCCAGCCTATCGCTCTAAGCAGGCCGTGTATGCGCCCTGACCAATGCCCCATGCCTTTTCTCTCCAAATCGGCAGTTCCCGAAGCTACGCCATACGGGCAGGAATGTTAGCCCATCCTTTCGGGGGCCGCAACCGCACGAGGCCGGCAGCGGCTCGCACAGGTGGGGAAATTCCATTTGCCGGCTTGATCCGCAAAGGAGGGAGTCCGAGGCTGAGTTCGTGAACACGCCAGGTGCGGGTGACTTCCCGGGCCTTCGCGGAACTGGCAGGGCGATACTGCAACGCGGCCTACGACCGTCCGGGCCTACAAAGTTCAACGGGCCGTGAATCGGGATAACGCAGGACGGCTGGTACCGGGCGATGACCGCCGCCAAAGCGCATGCAGTTCTACCGGTTCTGCAGGTGTAACTCGGTGGCTTGCCCCGAAGGAGAACTGGGCCGCATGCACGTGTCCGCTATCCGCTACATGGTGTCCGGAGGCCTGTTTGAGCCGCTTGAGCAGAATGGCTGGCAACTGTGAGCCGGAAGGCTTGGGGTCTCTCTGCTCCCCCGCCGCTCCGCCCGTCCGCCGAACTGTCAAGGTTACTGGTCAATGCCTACAGCGTGTGTCAGGCTGGCCAGCGCATTGGCGGGTCTCGTCGGTGATTCCACTCAAATCAGCCCGGCCTTGCCTGCTGCTCTCGCAAGGAACCTCTCAAAATCGTCTACGGTACGCACCCCATGGTTTGCGACAGCTTCGTAGATTTGAGCACTAAGCCCGTCCCTGAGCTTGCCTTCCGCGTGATAGTGCCGCTTGATTGCCAGAATGGCCTGCCTGTGTTCTCCTTTAAGCTCCCTGTTCAGTCTCTCCACGAGCGCAAATCCGGTTGTTTCAGGCCGGTCTGTGATCCAGATGTCGATAGCCCATACGCCCGCCCCACCCGGATAGGCATCGATTCCGATCTTGACTCCGCCCCTGTCTCTGTGATCTGAAATACGGACCTCGTGAATATCTGCTTGTCGGAGCAACTGACGGTATACCTGATCGCAAACGCCCATGACATCGTTTGAGCTGATCAACAGATGAACGTCGATGTCGCGCCTAACCAGTAAGTCCAACGCGACACTCCCGACAACCCGCGCCTGACCATGTCTTGACAGCGTCGCGGGCAAATGGAGCTTCCGAAGCACAGTCTCGGCTTCTGCTTTCAGTTCCGCGCTCGTATCGTTCGCTGGCATGTTGGCTACTCCGCCTCGGTGCCCACCGCATCCCATAGTAATGACGATCCGCAGGAAGCCGTCCCGCGTCAGGTTCTGAAGTATCTGGACGACGACCGCGCTACGGTTCCTTGGGCGGATCCGGTTGAGGCGGGCTCATGCCGCGGGCCCCCGCCGGCAGCTTCTCAGCTTCCGGCCCGGGTAAGGATGGGCCACCTCCCCGTTTCGGTCGTGATGGTACACGACCTGCTGAACCTGTCAACTACCAGGCAAGCTTGGGACCTGAATAGCTCTTGAACTGGCGGCATGGCGGGCGCGGCCCGGTGCTGCCAGGCTCAGAAGCAGTTCGGAGGCGCTGTGTTCCCGCCGGGGGGCTCAGTACCCCATGGTGCTGCCGGTTGATCCCCGACGGACGGGCTGGTCTACGGTGCGCGCAGAGGAACTTGAGGCGGACGAGCACTTCTCGACAGCCACCAGGAGGGGCTTCAGGTGGCGGTCCAGGTATCCTGCCGAGTTCCAGCCAGGCAGGTCCTTCCGGTCCAACTCATAGGTGATCATCTTCAGGTGCAGTTCGTTGCCCGCGTAGCTGCCGAGAGAGCCCGGAAGGGCGGGCAGAACCTTAACGGGCAGCGGGCTGTAGAGCGCCATTTCACGAGCCAAAGCCGACGACGCCTTCCCTCCGTCCGGGTCTATGCAGTTCAACGGGCTGTGAACTGAGATAACGCAGGACGGCTGGAACCGAGCGATGGCCGCCACGAGGGCGCCGGTCTCCGGCTCGGAGAGGGGCTCGGAACCGTGCCTGGATTCAGACGAAAAGTTGCTCGTGGGGAAGTTCCGGTTCACGTCCACGCCTCGGGCATTCCACCGGGTGCCCGCCGCCAGCCCGTCCGGGTTCGCGTGGGGTATCAGGACGATTGTCCTGCCTGAGCGCGCCTCGGGATGAGCCTTCAGGTAGTCCGCCAGCCGCTCGACGAGTTCGCCGGCCAGAGGCTCGTCCCCGTGGATGCTGCCCAGGATGAGGATGCAGCCCCGTGTGCCTTCGAAGATCGTGGCCTCAATGGGCCGGCCCATCACTGACCGCCCAAGCTCCTCCGTCACCGGTGCCGCCGGCCCGGCAGGCTTAGGCGGTGTAATCACCGCCAGCGGGGCCGGGGCCGGCGCGGGAGGCGGCGGCGGCTTCACCGTCACGGTCTGCTGTGAAGGACAGCCCATAAGGCCGACGCCCACGACTGCGAGAGTAACCACTGCCAGGCGGCGGACCCCACGGTCAGACATGAGCATCGCAAGGCCTCCGGAATGACAAGGTGCGGGACCCCGGAAACGTCCGACGCCCCAGGACGGTCGGCAGTCGGAATGTGCGAGCGGGTAATTGTAGCCGGTTGTGAGAGGGAATCGAAAGAGGACGCCGCGCCTGGGTCAAGCCCGCCGTGCGCGGAATGCCAAACACTAACAAGCGGTACGTCAGCTTCGGCCCCGCTCCGGCTGCGGTCCAAACGCTGCCTTTAGACCCGGCGCCGGGCTTCCCATACAGCCCTTCCTGCGCCGGGCGAAGCGGCGCAATTTGATGGCGAAAAAACTGGCGGGGGACAGCCCGTATGAGTGCCTCCGCGCCAGGGAAGGGGTCAGACGCGGAGCATGTCCGGCCATTGAGCGGCCCCTTTACCCGGCATACTGCGCCGTCAGGCGCTTGAGCGTCTCAAAAGTGCTCGTGCGCTGGCCCTTGTTGATGGCCTCGACGACGCGGCTGACATAGGCCGGGTCGAGATTCCCGCCGTGCGCGTCCTGCGCGTAGTAAAAGAGCGACTGCATGGAGGTGACGCCGCAAACGGTGATGGCCTCCAGGCCCCGTGCGCCCGCGTACTGCGCCAGGGTCTCCATCCACCTGGAGTCTATGGCCTCGTAGACAGCCCCGCCGCCGGGCCGGGGGGTGATGCCGGGGAATCTGGCAAACATAGGGTCGGTGTAGGTCTCACGCCAGTTCTCCTCGATGTAGACCCTCTTGCCAGCCCCGTGCGCCGTCTCGATCATCCAGTCACATACCCCGAGGCCGTTGAGGTTGTAGATGTCCAGGGAGATGGCGTCCAGGTCCCTTAGGGCGACGAACGCCCTGAAGTACGGCCGCTCGTAATACAGCACACCTGCGGCGCAGCGCGTGGACGGGGAGGCAGCCTTGATAGCGCGCGCCGCAGACTGCACGAAGTCCGCCCACTTCTGGGGCCCGATGGCGGTCGAGACGGCCTGCACGTAGTTCTCCGTCCGGCTCTGCACGATGGCCGGCAAGAGGCGCGCCGTCATGGTGGTCGGCTCATGGATGACGGCGAAAAAGTCCGGCTTGTAGCGAGCGGCCATCTCCGCATAGGCCTTGAGCGCCGCGGCCGACCAGCTCTCGAAAGTCTCCGCGGGATCGTGCTTGTGGTTCACCTCGGGGTTGATGGCCAGTTGCATGCCCAGCTCACGGATGTGAGCCACGACGGCGTCATACTTCTTTATGGTCTCGGCGTCCCCTGTGCGCCAGGGGTCAATGGCCGGGTTGATGTCCACGCGGCGCGCGCCGGCCTCGTGGAAGGCGTCCACGCACTTGAGCATCAGGTCCACCGGGAACCGCGTGACGACGCCGCCGTGCGCGAAGAACAGGTTCACGCTGAAGACGAGGGGGTGAGCGGGCTTGCCCTGTAGCTCAGCCCTCAGTGCGTCCAGGCGGGTGCTCAATTGCTGGATGTACTGTGCGTCCGTCAGTGCGGCCTGCGTCGCCGGCCCCTCCGCCGCATAGGCTACAGAAGCAAGGGCGTACGCTGCCAGACAGAACGTCCACAAGAGGCGCATGGCCGGCTTGCTCATCATGCCGCCCTCCGCGGTGAGGAAGTCCACAAGCGAATGCAGGCTCGATTGTAACCAGGTGCGGACTCTGATTGCCGGGCGAGGGTCATGGCCGCCCGATCAGTCCCTCGGCTCTGAACCGCGGGGAGAACCGACTGCACGGGGTGCGGGACCTCATCCACCTGATCCACTACGGCCCGATTGAGCCATCGTGGGCGCGCGCCTTCCGGTTGAAATGCTGCGGGCAGGGCGTGTAAGGTGAATGCCTGCCCGGACCAGTGAGAGCAACTTGACCTCGAACGGAGACACAGTGTGAAAGCTCCCGTTGATTGCTATCCGACGCAGCGAGAAGTGGACGCCTGGTGCGGCGACATCCTGCGCCGCGCGGCGAAGGCGCGGCTTCAGGTGACCTCATTGCAGGAACCGATTTACGATTTCAAGCTGGGCGTCCTGCACACCGGCGGCCAGTACCTCCGTTGCCGTTCAAAAGCCCTGGGGGAGTTCTACTGCTTCTGGCAGCGTTGCCCGTCCGGGCACGGCGCGGTTCTTTTCCACCTGCCCGGCTACGGGGCGGAGATGAGCGCCCATCCGGAACTCGTTGCCGACGGTTATAACGTGCTCCACATCAACCCCTTAGGGTATGCAACCCCTCACGGTCCGGACGAGTCGAAGCAGGAGGAGGGCACGTGGCCTGTCATGGCGGAAACGCTCCGGTCGCATGGCGAGCACGGGTACCGCGACTGGCTCTGCCAGGCCGCGGCAGCCGTCCTTTGGGCGCTCAGACAGGACGGCGTGGATGGGCGGAGGTTTGCCTTCTTCGGCACAAGCCAGGGAGGAGGCACGTCCCTCCTGTTAGCAAGCATCTTCCGCGACCGGGGCGTGCGGGCTTCGGCGGCGGACGTCCCATTTCTGATCAACTTCCCCGCGTCGGCAACGGCCGAGGTGTCAGGGGCCTACGCCCTGGTCTCAGCACCCCTTGCCGAGGTCGCGAGGGAGCGTCCCAGGGAGGTCGAGGCCATGTGGCGAGCCATAGGCTTCGTTGACGCAATGAGCCACGCTCGCCGGCTCACGATGCCCGTGCTGCTGACTGCAGGAACTGAGGACGAGACGTGCCCGGCGGACAGCATTCGGTCGCTGTTCGAGAAGCTGCCGGGCACGCGGTCGTACACGGAGCTGTCAGGCCAGGGCCATGCTTACACGATGCCGTTCCTGCACCTGGCCCGCGCGTGGTTCAGGATCTACGTTTAGCTCGACTTTTGCCATCATGCGGCGGGCCGCGCGGCGCCCGGGATATTGCTGAACGCAATCGCCCCTTTCCTGTACCACGGGCTTCGCTCGCTGAGGATTGCATGTAATAGTGAAGCCACACGCCACGAAAGTGGGCTGCCCCACTGTGGTTTGTCAGGGTGACGGATCACTTTTTGTGCAAGCCTCAGTAGGTTGCCGCCGGGGGCAGGTACGTGGGGGGACGCAGTCTCTCGCGTCCGGCAAGTTCGCGGCCACGACGGAGCGTGGCCCTCCACAGGCGGGCAAGCCCCTCCATAGGCGGGCAAGCCTCCATGCGTCCGCCCCTTCTCCTTCGCGGCCACGACGGAGCGTGGCCCTCCAGACGGGATGCCAACGGTCCCGCACACCGGTCCGATCCGGCTTTCCTCACTAATGGCGAAAGTCGAGCTACCGGGAACTCAGGTATGATCCGGGTCAGGACCCCTTGGTCGGTGCTCACTCAGCGCCCCATGAAGTGCAGCATCAACACTGCCGCAGCGGCGAACAGGCAGTAGTAGCCGAAGTAGTGCCAGCGGCCTCGTTCAAGCCAGCGTGACAGCCACTGCAGTGCCAGGAGGCCTGCGAGGAAGCTGCAGACCAGACCAAATACCCCTGGCAGGAACAGGCCCATCACCCGACCCGCGCCGGCAGCCACCAGGGCGTGATGCGATCCAACCAGACGGAGGACCTCGCGCACAATCACCGCCGGCGTCAGAATCACGGCCATCGCGAAGCTGAACTCCTCCGCTGCCCGCTTCGACGCGCCCGCGACCAGCGCGCTCGAAATCGTTGCACCCGATCGAGAGAATCCGCGGAACGGCAGACACAGGCCCTGCACAACACCCATCCAGGCTGCGTGTCTTGTTTTGACCGGCGTCTGATGGCCGTTGACGGTGAGTTCGTGTCGGAGCCCTGCGTACACGATCAGGACTCCAACGGCAGCCAGCGCGACAGCGATCAGCGGAAGGTTCCCGAACAGCAGCTCTATCTCGGCTTTCGGAGCATTGCGCAACGCAAGTCGCTCGATCGCGGTCTTGATCGTCATCCCAACTATGCCGGTCAGCGCGGTCGCCAGAAAGAGCAGCTTTGCATAACGCCATGTGGCTTGACGTGAACAAAAGTAGGCCTGCTTCCAGCCCCTCCAGAAGTACACGATGACTGCCAGCATCGTACCCGTGTGCAGCATCACCAGCAGCAGCGTCATCTCCGGCGAGGTGGGGTCCAAGCCGAGGATCTTCTCTGCAATGACAACATGGGCGGAACTGGATACCGGCAGCAGTTCCGTAAGGCCCTGGATGATCGCCAACGCAACAACGACGAGGATGAAGGTCAAGGTCAAAGCTCCGCTGGTCACAGGTCCCCCGGGCTTGCCCGCCTACTTGTGGCGCCCGGTCCTCGGCTCCATCCGGCCCTTGCGCTCGTCCCTAAGCACAAGCCGGACGTCCGGGCGGCCGTCCTGGGCTCTTTGGTATCCGGGGCTTGGTTCACTGCATACGTTCAGGTCACTAAGCGCGGCTCTTCCCTCGGCGAAAGGCCGTCGGGGTCGTTGACCCGCGCGCCGGGCGGGGCCGGCACAGGGCCTCTCAGGAGGGGATCGTCCGTGGTGCGCATGAATTGCTCCAGTCGTCCCCGCATCTCGTCCAGCACGCCCCCAGCGGAGGGGTCGCCCGATAGGTTGTGTGCCTCGTTCGGATCAAAGACCAGGTCGTAGAGTTCCTCTCTTGCCAGCGCCCGGTCCCGCCATCCGCCTTTGAGCCAGACGTCTTTGCTGGGGCTGTCGTCGCAGTTGGGCAGGACCGGCCGGCCGCGGCCGTCGAACCGCCGGGTGTATTTCCAGCGCCGCGTCCGCACGCAGCGCATGGGCTCGTAGGCGGCATGGTAAGTGACCTCGGCGAAGACCTCCTCGCGCACCCACTCCGCCTCCCCGCGGACGACCGGCATCAACGAGGTCCCCTGGAGCCACAGCGGGGGATCAATGCCCGTCAGGTCGCAGATCGTGGGGAAGATATCTACCTGTGAGACCATCGCGTCGCAGACCTTGCCGCCCGTGAAACCGCCGGGCCCGCGCATGATGAGCATGACGCCGATGCCGTGGTCGGTCAGGTTGCACTTCATGGCCGGGAACGCCAGGCCGTGGTCGGTGGTGCAGATGACGAGCGTGCCCGCCGCCAGGCCCGTCTGCTCTAAGGCGCTCAGGGCTCCGCCCATGCCTTCGTCGAGCAGGCGTGCGCTTGCCTTAAAGGCGGCCATGTCGCGCCGCGTTTCGGGCGTGTCAGGGACGGGCGCGGGAGGCCTGCAGAAACGGGGGTCCTCGGCCGGGCCAGGCTCAGGGTATTCGCGGTGGGTCTGCTCGAAGCCGACGGACAGGAAGAACGGCGCGTCGTGCCGGAGCCGGAGGAAGTCCGCCGCGGCGCCGGCGACTTGTGCCTGATCCCCGCTGTTCTCCAACTTGACAATCCGCTCGTAGCCGAGGCGGTCCACGTCCTCCCGCGCCGCTTCATGCTGCTGGCCGATGAGGACGGACCGGTAGCCCGACGACCGGAGCACGTGGGCCATGTGCCGGCGGAAGTCGCTGAGGCTGAAGCCGCGATGGGCCAGGCCGAGCATGCCGCTGCTGTGGGGATACTGGCCCGTGAGGAGAGCGGCGCGGCTCGGCGAGCAGGTGGGCCCGCCGCAGAAGGCCTCTCTGAAGAGCACTCCCTCCTGCGCGAGCCTTTGCAGGTTGGGCGTTGGCACGGGATGTCCGTAGGGCTGCACGTAGCGGCCCGTATCGTGCGAATGAAGATACAAGATGTTCGGCTTCTGAACCGTTGCTACACCCCTTTGTCGTGGGACGGAGGCTCACTCCAGCGATAGTGGGCACGGCGGTGTTCGAGCCAGCCGATTGGTCCATGCCGGGAAATCAGGTCCAGGTGCGTGAGCAGATTAGGGTGCACGCGCAGAAGGGGCGCCAGGCGCTCGCAGCTCTCACGCTCGCCGCATTCCCAGCAACCCCGAACCCCCCGCTCCGCCACGCACGCTTTCACAAGGCAGTCCGGATTGCCGCCGCCGTCCCGGCACGGGGCGGGGCATTCGAGCGACTCAATGGCTTGAAGGACGTCCAGAAAACGGGAGTGGTCCGCCAACGGTGGCACCTGTCGAACCTTCAGTTCGGCGTAATGCTCGAACCTGAGTTCGCCTAAGCGGTCCCTCAGCGCCCGCACGCTTTGGAAGAACTCGCGCTGAGACGGGATGCAGTCCAGGCAGTACAGCCCGCAAGGCGCTGTGTGCCTATCGTCCATACACCTTCCTCTGGGAACAGAATGCCGAATGCGCCTCTATCCGCTTGCGTCCGTCATACCGTGATGCGCCTCTGCTACCACCCCTCATAGTGAACGCGCGAGGGATCGTAACGGTCAGCCCGGCGGAGCCATGCCGTGCACTGTGGCAGCATGGCGACAAGCGCTACACATCCCGCAGGCTTCCAATCCAATGTGTCAGGGGATGATCCGCCACCCAGATGCGCCCTTGTGCAAGGTCAAGACGGTTTGTAACTCCACAGTCATACAATACGACGGCGTCTATCTCGTTGGCAGCACAACAAAATGGCATAAGGTCGCCCCCTGTGGCCCGCATATGGTCCTCACCTTCGCTTGCCTCGCGAACGATCACCCTGTTCACCAAGAGGGCGTTCGGCCGGTGAGCAGCCAAGCAGTTCGATCCGGTTTTGGCTCTGACCGCCTCGAGGATTGAGCGAGCAGCCATGTCTTCAAAAGCCGGATAGGCATTGTCAAGATCGGGGGCCGCCGCGGTCGCGTTGGAATCCTCCATTACAATTCTTGCACCGCAGAAGTCCAACTTGAGAGGGTAGCCAGAACTCATGCGGTCGGCCACACGGCGTACGTGCTGGGCACTCAGGAATGGCAACAAAAGGTCGTGCAGCAATTGGCATTCTCTATCTGACGGTATTTCCGGCGGATATGTCGTATCCCTAACTGCGAAGTAGGGCCAGCTCAAGACACGCCGGAGAACGTCACAGGCATACTCGGCGGCGGCGTAGCCCTTCCGCCAGACGTAGCACTCCACGAAGCATTTCCGGTTGTGGGCCTGCACAACCAAGTCCGGGCCTTCAGCCAGCCATTGCACGTTCTTCTTGCCCACCACACGTGCGAAGGCCTCGCCAACCTGCAGTTCCCAGATGTGCGACCAGAAGTTGTCGAAACGTCCGTTCTCAAGGCGCCCCCCGGACCATCCCGCAATCTGACTGCATTCGCCTATAAGGCTGTCCAGAAGGCAGAAGGGGTCCTCATGAGGCCATGTCCCCATGCGCCATGCAAGGTAGTGGCAGTAGTATGGTGGCTTCTTCTCCCACTTCCGCATGGCCCCAAGGTCATAGTATCTCGCAATGTTCGGATACAGTTCCAGCCGTTGCTTGACCCTTCCCCAGTCAAGGTGAAGCTTCACCAACTGCGCCTGCGCAGGCTCTACCATCATCCCTTCATTTTCGGCCGGCGCGGCTCCTGCGGTAGTGCCTCGCTGTGGCACGCTCAGGGCTTCCTTTCACCACGCCTCGTAATGAACGCGGGAGGGATCGTAGCGGTCGGCCTTAGGCGGCTGCTCCGCCGGATGCCCGATGGCCACAAGGGCGAGGCATTCAACGCCCTCGGGGAGGGCAAGTATCCGCTTGACGCCTTCTTCCCTCGCCTCGACAGGATGGACCCCCAGCCAGACGGCCCCAAGCCCGAGGGCATGCGCAGCTAACAGCATGTTCAGCGTGGCAGCGGACGTGTCCTGGACCCACATGCCCTTGTACTTCTCGGCGGAGAGCTCCGCAAGGACGGCGACGCAGACCGGCGCCTGCTCCAACATCGCGGCATAGGGGTGGACTTCCATGATGCGATCCATGGTCTCGCGGTTGCGGACCACCACAAATTGCCACGGCTGCTCGTTGCCGGCGGACGGCGCTGCCATCGCCGCGCGCAGGATGTTCTCCACGTCAGCATCGCTGACTGGCTCACCGGTATACTTGCGGATGCTCCGTCGCGTCATCAACAACTCAAGCCCGATGTTCATATCCGGCCTCCCCTCTGGATCCAAGAAAGAGAGCCGTGCTCGCTGATGGTATTGCGGGGATGGCAGGCAGCCGAGACGAGCAGGCCCGCCTTACGTTTCCCGGGCGGACTCGCCGCCCTGCCGGGCGGCGCGCCCGGCCGGGAGCCGCTGCTCCGATGCGCGGTGCAGCTTGCGCTTTACCTTGCGCAGCACGACGAACTCTTCTCGCTGCCGTTCCTCGAGCACGCCCGCGATAAACCTCAGGGTCTCCCTGTATTCCGGGATGTATATCTTCTCCAGCGCATTGACGCGGCGCTGAGTGCGCTTGATCTCTCGGGCCAGACGCAGAACGGCGTTCTCCACCTCTGCCAGTTGCGCGACGAGGCCAAGCGCCTCCAGGAAACTGCGGAGCACTTCGTCCGTCTGGCTGCGCCCGTCAGTCAGTCCGAACTGAAGGCTGAGTTCCTCCGGCTGGCACTTGATCTGCGGCACCGGCACTCCCATGACCGAGCGCTGCCGGAAGGTGAGGGAATGATGCATCGTGATTCCGCAATTCTGCCTCATCAGGCCGGTCAGGCCGGCTCGCACCGCAGCCCGACGCAGAGCGTCGTGCGCGCGGGCCATGGCGCGCGTGACCTCTTCCTTGATGCGCTTGACGACCTCGACCTGGGCCATAAGCTCCATGATGAGGATCTGTCGCTTCTCCTCGAGCAGGTCGTGACCCTCGACAATGCGAGCCAGCCTTCGCCGGGTCTCCAGGAAGTTACGCCTGGTTGGCGCTATGTTCAGCGGCGACATCTTGCAGCCCCACCCTCGGTCTCTATTTCGCGACGAACGTCACGACAAGGTTCACCCGCCCGACGGAGGCCGCCCGGCCGGCGGTCCCTTTGCTTCGCTCTCCTCAGCCTGCGCTTCCCCCTGCCGCTCCGACGACCGGCCATAGTAACGGTCCAACAGCTCGTCGCTCAGCCTGGTAAGCTCGCTTCGCGGGAGGATGCTGGCCACCCGCCAAGCCGTGTCGAGGGTCTGCTCGATGGGGCGGTTCTCGTCCTCGCCCTGGTTCACATACTGCGTCTCAAATGCGGTGCCGAACTCCAGGACCAGCTTGTCCATGGGGGAAAGCTCCTCCTCCCCGATGACGGACGCGAGGCCGCGCGTGGCCTCGACACGGCTGTGGGCGGCATAGAGCTGGTTCGAGATGGCCATGTGGTCTTCCCGTGTGGAGCCCTTCCCGACGCCGTCCTTCATCAGGCGCGAAAGGCTCAGTAGCGCCGCCACCGGCGGGTAGATTCCGCGCCGGAACAGCGCCCGGTCGCAGACGATCTGCCCCTCGGTGATGTAGCCGGTGAGGTCGGGCACGGGGTGCGAGATGTCGTCCGAGGGCATGGTCAGGATGGGCATCATGGTGATGGATCCCTCGGATCCTTTGACGCGCCCGGCGCGTTCGTAAATCGCAGCGAGGTCGGTGTAAAGGTGGCCCGGGTAGCCCTTGCGGCCGGGGATTTCGTCCCGCGCGCTGCTTATCTCGCGCAATGCGTCGCAGTAGTTGACCATGTCGGTCAGGACGATCAGCACGTGCATGTCCTTGTCAAAGGCCAGGTACTCCGCCAGCGTCAGCGCGGTGCGCGGCGCCTGCACGCGCTCCACGCTCGGGGCATCGGCGGTGCTCAGGAAGAGGGCGACTTTGTGGAGCACGCCCGCGTCCTCGAAGTTGCGGCGGAAGAAGTCGGCCTCGTCGTTCTTTATTCCCATGCCCGCCAGGATGACAGCGAAGGATTCCTCCTTGCCCGGCAGCGTCGCCTGCCGCACGATCTGGGCGGCCAGCCTCTGATGCGGCATGCCGCTGCCGCTGAAGATGGGAAGCTTCTGCCCACGGATCAGGCTGTTGGAGCCGTCTATGACGCTGATGCCCGTCTGGATGAAGTCCGTAGGGTAGAGGCGGGCCGACGGGTTGATGGGCGCGCCGCCCACGTCGCGCAGTTCGCCGCCGAACGGCGCGGGGCCGCCGTCAATCGGCCTTCCGATGCCGTCAAAGGCGCGGCCCAGCATCTCTTCGCTGACCCGCACGAGGAGGCCGTGGCCGGTGAAACGGACCTTTGTGCCCGCGTCGGAGAGGCCGGTCGTGCCGCCCAGCACCTGGACGATGGCGGCGTCGCGGTTGATTTCCAGCACGTTGCCGAGGCGCACGCCGCCCTGCTCATCGTATACTTCGACCGTCTCGTCGAAGCTGGCACCGTGCACGCCCGAGACGAAGACCAGCGGGTCAACCACGCGGTCCACGCCGACGTACTGGACGGGTTTGTCCTTTATCATGCGTACTCTCTCTCAAGCGCGGCAAGCTGCTCTTCCACTTTGCTCAAGAGGCCGCGCAGGCCTTCCTCGTCGTCGTTGCGTATGCTGGCCTTTGCGCGCTGAAGGTCCAGGACTATGGGCAACTGCCGGATGCGGGGGAACGGCGCTCCCTTCGCGATGACGGCGCGGGCGCGGCGGTAGAACGCGACGAAGGCCTTCAGGAGAAGGACTTGCTTGCGCGGCGTGCAGTAAGAGTCCACGGGGTCGCCGGCGTTCTGCTGAAGGAAGCCCGTCTTGAACATGTCCGCAGCGAGGAGCACGAGGCGCTCGCTATCCGGCAGGACATCGGGGCCGACCAGCCGGACGATCTGTTGGAGCTTGTCTTCTTCGGCCAGCACCCGCATCATGTCCGCGCGCTCCTCATGCCAGTCCGGATTGTGCTCCTCCCACCAGGGCGTCACGTCGTCCACGTACTCGCTGTAGCTTTCCAGCCAGCCTATCGCGGGATAGTGGCGGGAGTGGGCGAGGTCCGGATCGAGCGCCCAGAAGCAGCGCGTGAAACGCGTGGTGTGCTCCGTGACCGGCTCGCTGAAGTCACCGCCGGGCGGGCTGACGGCGCCGACGACCGTGACGCTCCCGTCCTGACCGGAAAGCGTTTCCACCAGGCCGGCCCGCTCGTAGAACTGCGCCAGGCGCGCGGCGAGCGATGCCGGAAAGCCCTCCTCCGCCGGCATCTCCTCCAGGCGGCTGCTCGCCTCGCGCAGCGCCTCGGCCCAGCGGCTCGTCGAATCCGCCATCAAGGCCACATCGTAGCCCATGTCCCGGTAGTACTCGGCGAGCGTGATGCCGGTGTAGATGGAGACCTCCCGGGCCGCCACGGGCATGTTCGACGTATTGGCGATGAGGACGGTGCGTTCCATCAGGCGGCGGCCGGTGTAGGGGTCCTCCAGCGTCGGAAAGGTGCGCAGGATGTCGGTCATCTCGTTCCCGCGCTCGCCGCAGCCTACGTAAACGACGATGTCCGCGTCGCTCCACTTGGCCAGTTGGTGCTGCAAGATGGTCTTGCCGGTGCCGAAATCGCCGGGGACGGCGGCCGAGCCGCCGCGCGCGATGGGGAAGAACGTGTCTATGACGCGCTGCCCCGTGATCATCACCTGATTGCTCGACTTGCGCTGACGGAACGGGCGCGGACGGCGCGCCGGCCACCTCTGGGTCATCGTCAGCTCGATCGGGCCGCCGCGGCCGCCTTCCAGCACGCAAAGCACGTCGCGGATGGTGTACTCGCCCTCGGGCTGGATGGAGACAACTTTGCCGCTGACGTGGGGCGGCACGAGGAGCCGGTGCTCGATGCGCTCGGTCTCCTGGACCGCGCCGAAAAGTTGGCCGGCGACGGCCTGCCCGCCCGGGGTGACCCTCGGGACGAAGTGCCACTTCTTGCTCGTGTCAACGGCCTCGGCCATCGAGCCGGCCTTCAGAAATGCCCCGACCTGCTCGGCGAGCACGGCCAGCGGGCGCTGCAGCCCGTCGAAAATGCCGCCCAACAGGCCGGGCGCGAGCACAAGCGACAGCGGCGCCCCCGTTCGGCGCACGACATCGCCCGTCTTCAGCCCGGCTGTGTTCTCGTAGACCTGGATCGTGGCCACGTCGCCGATGAGCTTCAACACTTCCCCCACGAGCCCCATCGGGCCGACCTGCACCACCTCATAGGCCTGAGCGTCGGCCATGCCGATGGCTTCCACGATGGGGCCTGAGACGCGGACGAGGCTGCCGGCTTGTCCCCCTGCGGTGGTCATGCATTTGCCCCCGCGTCCGGAAGCATGGCGACGATCTCGGCCCGTATCTGCTCCCAGAGCCTGTCAAGGCGCGCGTCGAACGTCTGATCGGCGAGTTGGTGCCCGTCGGCGCTCCGGACCACCAGGCCGCCGCTGGCCTCCAACTCCTTGTCCGCGAGCGCAACCTCAACGTTGCGCCCGAGGGCTTGCTTCACGGCTGCGCCAACCTCTGCGGCCAGGCGCTCGCCGAAAGCGCGCCTATCCTCGGTGCGCAAGACCAGAAGGAACCGATCGCCGTTCATAGACTCGACGGCAAGAAGGGCAAGGGTTCTGAGCGCTTCTGGATACTCCGGCCCGGCGGCAAGGCGCGCAAGGCGGCTCTGGACCTCGGCGCGCGCGCGGTCGAGGACTTCCTGGCGGTGTCGGAGCCGCAGCTTCGTCATCTCATGCCGGATCTGCGCGCGGGCAATCTCTTCGCGGCGCGCAGCGCGGGTAGCGGCCTGCTTCACGGCGCTCTGGACGGCGCTCTCCGCCCTCTGCTGTGCGTCCGCTACGATTTTCCTGGCGTCGGCCTCGGCTCGCTCCTTGACGCTTGCAGCCTGCTTGCGAGCGTCGGCGAGTATCTGCGCCGTCAAGGCTTGTTCTTGTTCATCCATAGCGGTGCGCTCGTGACGAGAGTGCAGTCCCGGCCTCGGGCCGCTGCCAGCCGCGAAAAGGCGCTCACGCAGGCGCGCTAAAACTTTATGCCCACGGCTTCGTGGATCATCTTCAACAGGGGCGGGCTCTCTTTGCTCGGCCCTTCCGGGCCGGGAATCTCCACAATGAGCGGAAGCTCCGCGTAGAAGCGTATCGCGTTGACTTTCTCGCGAATGGCGTCGGCAATCTGCTCCGTGGTGATCACGATGAGTTCAGCGTGCGACTCGGCGAGGCGGCCCAACTCGGCGGCTGCCTCGTTGGGGTCCCTCACCGCCAGGCCGGGGATTCCGGCATACCGGAACCCCTGGACCGTGTCGTCATCGGCCACAACGTAGAACTCCACAGTCCCTCACTCCCCCGGGCCCAAGCGGCCTCAGTAGTACTTGACCAGTCTTGCGTAGAGCAGGATCGCAACGAGCAAGCCGTAAATCGCGATCCCTTCCGCCAGGGCGACAAAGATCAGGCTGCGCGTAAGAAGCTCCGGCCGCTCGCTGGCAGCCCCAAGCGCGGCGGCTCCGACTCGGGCCACGGCATAGCCGCCGCCCAGGCATCCCAACCCGACGGCGATGACAATGGGAAGGGTCACGTCCCAGTGCGACGACTGCGGACCGGTCTGGGCGGGCAGGCCGGCGCCGGCCGGTGGGGCAGGCTCGTTGCCTTCGGCAGCCAGAGCGCTCGCCAGGCCGACGCTCGTGGTGACGCCGAGGCCGGCAAAGACCACCATCAGTATGACCACGTTCCTCACGAACTTCCTCTTGAGACTCCTGGGGTCCATGCAATCTCCTCGCTCAGCAGAACGTTTCCCTGTCGGCCGGCCGCATGGCGGACGGCCAAGAGCCCTATTCCAATCGGAAAGGCTCGTAACGGATGCCTTCCCCGCCGAAAAACTTCGTAAAGAACTCGTAGTACTCCAAACGCATTATCTGGATCGTGACGATGAGGCCCTCCAGACCGACGATCATCGCCGTGCCGATCACGAAGACCGCCCCGGACCATACTGGCCCTCCGGGGAGGCCGTTCACCAACTGCTGAAGGACGAATATTGTAAAAGACAGCGCCGCATGGCTCAAGGCGAAAGCCGCCACGCGCAAGAAGGAGAAAGTGTTCGCCACGTAAAGCACCGCGGTCTCCAGGGCCTCGATGATCCCTTCGAAGAGGCTGACTATGGGGCTCTCGCCCCAGATGGGCCTGTGGTGCGTCAGCAGAGCGTGCAAAGGCGCGTGCAGAGCGAGCACAACCAGCGGCACGCCGAGCACTCCAGCCGCTAACCACACGTCCGACTTGCCGGAGCCCGCCACCGCAATCTTAATCGCCAACGCCAACGCGCCCCAGTAGAAGACGATCCCGACCACTCCGAAGCGGTCCAGCAGCAGCCTTCCGTAGTCCCTCCGCCGGAGAAGGTTCACCATGTTCAGGACCGCCCCTGCGCTTATGAGCACGACGCCGAACAGCATCGCGAGCACCAGGTAACGCATCACGTACGTGGAAGCCGAGCCCTCCCCGCCCTCGAACCGTATCGGCTCGTAACCCAGGGTGAGGGGAAAGCCCATGTCCAGCAATGACTTGCCGAAGAGAGACCCCTGGAAGAACAGGCCGAAGACCATGCTGACCAATCCCGCCGCGGCAATGACGTAGCCGACGTCCCTGAAGCCCGCCGTCTTCCCCCGCCTGTTGGCCAGGAGGCCCGCGGCAAACAGGCACAGCCCGTCTCCCACGTCGCCGAAGATAACGCCGAACATCAACAGGAAGCTTACCGCGAAGAGCAAAGTCGGCTCGATCTCCGTGTAAGAGGCCACGCCGTACCCGCTCACCAGCCTTTCGAACGGGGCCAAGAGGCGGGAATGGACAATGTAGGAGGGCACCCGGCCTTGCCCTATGTCCTCGGGGCCTGGCTCCGCAAGATCGAGAACCGCGCGGCCGTCCGTCGCACGCATGACCGCACCTCGCAGGGCGTCGGCCCTGACCGCCGGGATCCAGCCGGATATGACGGCAGTGGCCCAGGTGCCGCCGAAGTTCTGCGCCGCTTCGTACAGCTTGACCTGCGCAGAGACCGCATGCAGGGCATCGCGAAGCGCCTCTGCACTGGCCTGCCCGAGTCGGTGAAGCTCAGCGTCCAGGCTCCGCACCGACTCTTCAAGCTCCTGCCGCCGCCCGAGGGCTTCCTGGTAGACCTCGGCGGGCGCCCTATCCGCCACGCCGGGGAGGGGTGTCTCGACGAAGCCGTGCTGCTCCAGCATCGCCACCATGTTCGAGGGCCTCGGGCGTGGGCAGATGACCAGGACGTCCACGCCCTCGCCCTCCTCAGATGCCTCCGCCAATGGTATAGCGAGCACCCCGTCCGGCAGGGCAGCCCGCATGGGCTCCAGTTCGTCGGGGGCCACAGCGCCCGCCCTCACTTCCAGAAAGGCCGATTCCGTAAGAGGCCGGAGGGGGCTCTTGAGCTGCCTGAAGGGGAAGATCTCGCCTATGAGGGCGTCCGTGTCGGCCAGCGCTCGCTGGCAGTCGGCCAGCCGGGCAGCCGGCGCGGAGGTCTGCTGCTCGATGGCCGCGATCGCCTTCTCCGCCTGCTCCATTCGGACCTGCGGGATGCGGCCGGCCGAAGGGGCCGCAGCCGTCACACCAAGCAACTCCATCAGGTTCCGCGCTCTTTCCGCCAGAGCGCGGCAGTTAGCCAGCTCCTGGTCGAGGCTCTCCGGCTGGAGGCGGCGGCCCGTCTCCTCCACGCTGCTTCGCAGGTGCACGACGCCCAGCTCGCCCAAAGCGCGCGCGACCTGGCGAACGTCGCGCTCCAGGACGATCAGCCGCAGCTTCAGCATGATTGCCGGGCTAAACATCTGCTGTTGATCTCCGCAAGTTCGACCGCGCCCGCAGGAGCCCGCTCACTGCTCGAGGTAAGCGGAGACCTCCTCTTCGGCCTTGCCATAGCGCAGCATCTGCGTGAGGCCGAGCAGCCGGCGCAGTTCCTGCCTTTTCAGGTAGAAGTAACTCACCAGAGCCGCGCACGCGCTAAGGCTCCCGTAGTACTGGCGATTGGCCAGGCGCAGGGCCTCGCGCCACAGCGCCTCCTCGAGGTGGCCGAGGTCGAGGAGTTCTTGAGAAAGGGGATATCTGTCGAGCGCAACCTTGACCCACCCTACGACCTGGCTGACGTGCTCCAGGTCGGGGCGGGCGTGGATGCTGCGCAACGCGGACGTGGAGATTCTCCCCTCGCCGACAGGCAACACCGACTCCCACTCGTCCCATGGAAGGCCGTACGTGGCGGCTGCTCGCAGCGTGCCCAGGAGCCTCATGGCGTCGAACTCGCACTGCAAAGGCCCCGAGCACTCCTGCCGCTCCCCCGCAGGCAGGCGGGCCAGCGTCTCCCACACATTCTGCCAGTAGCCCTGGTCAAAGGCCATTTCGAGATATGCTCTGCGGCCACCCTCATGGTAAAGTGGCAGCGCCCTCTTTGCGCAGACTCGGACCGTCCACAGGGGGATCCGGGCAACGAACTCGTCCACCTGGGCAGTGCGCAGCAGGTCCTGCACAGGCAGGGCAGGGCCCCGCGGCACGTCCAGCAGCAGCTCGCCGGGGATGGCCTCCCGCGCTTCGCGTTTCTCACCCGGTCGCAGCGCGGGGCCGGCAGGCTCGGCTTCCTGCGTGACCAGCCGCAGGAGCACCTTCAGGTTCTCGACAGGATAGCGGTCGAGGAGCGCCGAGTAGAAGGCCTGGTAGGGCCCGCTCAGGAAGAAACCGAGAAAGGAGAGGTCCTCCACGCAGCCCCGCTGCAAACGTCGCTCGAGGGCCAACGGGTCGGTAATGCCTTCGCTCGGATAGAGGCGGCGCGACAGGTCGCCTACGGTCCGGTCGCGGGACAGTTGCCGAAGACGGGGGCCTTCGTAGAGCTGGCTCCGCCGGCCCCGCACCTTGGCGTTAAGGAACTCCAGGGGGACTAAGCAAGATGGCCGCGCCTTCGGCGGCACTCTGATTTCCATGGGTCAACCGTTGCCGAGCTAACAGAGGTGACCGCGACAATTGGAATTATTACGTGGCCTTGTCAGCCTCGCCGCTGGCAGCAGCTTCGCCGGCGACCACACCCACCGCGAATCGGACCGCCTTTTCCATACTGGCCGGGTCAATACCCTCAACCGAGGGAAGCCGCTGCTGCTCCTCCTGGATGGCCTTCTGCCTTCGCTCCTCAAGGACGCGCGCCTTCGCGCTCAGAAGGTCGTCAGCCTCGCGCCTGGCTCTTTCGCGGGCCGCCGACTCGATCTGCTGTGCCTCCGCATGCGCCCGATCCAGGATCGCCTGTGCCTCTTGCTCGGCCTCGGCCACGATCCGGCGGGCCTCCTCCTCGACGTTCAACACCCTCTCAATGACGTCGCCCACTTCCGCCTCGCTATCTTCTCGGGGCGCCAGGACAACCGCTATGAGTGAAGTCTCGCCAACTTATTCGGACCCGCCACAATGCCGAGACAGAACAACCGTAGTGTGCCGGCACGCGCTTGTCACACTATAAGGACAAGACGCCTTGATTGTCAACTTCTGGACTGGGCGGCAAGGCAGCGCAAGTGTGTGGGCTTGGTCAGCGCAAAAGAGGGCCGTGACGATGGCCAGAACCGGCACGATAGCAGCGGCTCCACACCTCCTAAAGGGCTTTGCACTATCCTGCCCGTTTTTCATAAGGAAGTGCACCATGGTATCTTGTCTGCGGGGCCCGGTAAACACGGACTTGTGCAAAGTGCTCTCGGGACCTGCCAGATTCGTCAAATCCCCCGAATGACCTTGCTTCCTCGCTGCGGTGTCAGCTCGCATAGTCTTGAGTATGCGAATCTGGGGTGCTACGCTGATAGCGACGCTGGGCAGCAACTCGCGGTGCTTACAGCGCCCAAAGTGGCGGAGCGCCTATGGCGAAGCGGGAGTACAGTGCAAACTGACGAGCGAACCGTGAAGCGTCAAGACCTCGTTGCGCTGCATGACGCGCTGCTGCCGAAGCGATTTCCGCCGGGGAGCGATGTCAGATGCTGCACGGACCCAACAGGAGGGGAGTATGACCACCCCGGAACAAATCGACCTGTGGCGGCAGTCGCCGTCGGAGCATCAGGGTCTGGAGTTCAAGGAAGCCAAGACACAGTTCGATAACCACACGCTTTACCGACATTGTGTGGCAATTGCTAATGAGGGTGGCGGGTACCTGGTGCTGGGGGTTGCTAACAAACCGCCCAGACCGGTTGTGGGCACCAAGGCGTTCAATAACCCAGTCGCCATGTGCGAGAAGTTGTTCGCCATCGTTGGCTTCCGAGTGAACATCGAGGAGGTGGCGCACCCCGACGGGCGCGTGCTCGTATTCCACATCCCTTCTCGCCCGCGCGGGTCTGCGTACCACCTCGACGGGGCTTACTTGATGCGGTCCGGTGAGTCGGTGGTGCCCATGAGTGAGGATCAACTCCGCCGGATTTTTGCCGAAGGGGAGCCAGACTGGCTGGAGGAACCATCGAAAGCGGACTTGGACGCCCAACAGGTAGTTGAAATGCTCGACACTCAGGCGTTCTTCGAACTCCTCAAGGTACCGTACCCTACGGAACGCGCCGGCGTCATAGAGCGGCTGGTGCAGGAACGCGTCGTTGACATTGCAGTTGGTCGCTACGCCATACGTCGGCTCGGGGCAATCCTGCTGGCGAAGCGATTGGAGGAATTCGAGGATGTTGCCCGCAAGGCACCGCGTGTAGTGGTCTATCCTGGGACCTCCAAGCTGGAAACCCGGCTCGATCAAGTCGGGACCAAAGGCTATGCTGTCGGGTTCAGCGGGTTGGTCCGCTTTGTGATGGGCCAGCTGCCGCAGAACGAGATAGTTGAGGATGCTGTTCGTAAGGAGGTCAAGCTGGTGCCGCAGGACGCTATTCGCGAGTTGGTCGCTAATGCCTTGATTCACCAGGACTTCGCGATAAGAGGCGCTTCAGTCATGGTGGAAGTCTACGCAAACCGCGTGGAGATCTCGAACCCAGGTGCGCCAGTCGTGCCGGTCGAGCGCTTTATTGACGGCTACCAATCTCGTAACGAGCGCCTTGCGGACTTGATGCGCCGAATGGGCATCTGTGAGGAGAAGAGCAGCGGGATCGACCGGGTGGTCCGCACAGCGGAGGTGTTTCAGTTGCCTGCCCCGGACTTCCGGGCAGGACACCGCCGCACCGAGGTAATCATCTACGGCCCCAAGCCCTTCTGGCAAATGGACCGGGATGATCGTGTCCGTGCTTGCTACCAGCACTGCGCACTTAAGTGGGTCATGTCGGAACGCATGACCAACCAATCCTTGAGGGAGCGCTTCCACTTGCCGGAGAATAAGAGCGCAGTCACTTCGCAAGTCATCGCCACGACCATCGAGGCGGGGCTGATCAAGCCGGACGAGGCGGTGGGGACGTCGCGGAAGTTCGCTCGCTACCTCCCGTTCTGGGCATGATCTCATTTAAGGGATGGCCGCCGCCAACAGGGTGCCTACGTCGCAACATATTGCGAAATAAAGGGTTAGGTATTTAAGAGATTGCCTTTGTCGTCTCCTTTCCTAAGACAGTTGTTGGTCGACCAGGCCGTCCCTGACAGGTTGGCCAGCTTGGGATTCGAGGTGAAGTTCGGCCTAAACGAAGCGCTTAGCCGGCCTGGGGCTGAGCGGAGCGACCGCCAGCAGATCGCGCTGGAGCGGCATTTCAAAAGAGCGTGCATGTCCGATGCAGGAGGCCTGTAACTGCCGCAAGGAACAGCAACACGAACCCGGCCGGCCTTGCATAGATAGGCTGTCATGGCTTCAAACCTGGCGAGGCCGTCTCCCCCGCGCACACGCCGCGGCGCTCCCAGTCCTCGGCCGCGCTCCCGCCGCGGAATGCATTTGCATATCCGCGCACCGGCGGGCATAAATAGCTGCCGGTTGATGGCCCCGTCACTTCCTCGTTGCTGGAGGACCTGGACATGCGCACCACGCCCATCGGCATAGCCATGTTGAATGACGAACGCGAGCACGTCTGGCAGGCGAACAACGCCGAAAACATGCGCGTCGTCAAGCAGTGGGCCGACGTGATCCGCAAGGGCCTTAAGAACGTGGACGGCACGGCGCCGCAGATCATCATGGGCAGCAAGATCGTCACCGGCACCCGCGTCGCCCAGGAGGTCGGTGAAGAACTAAGACGCGCCGGGTGCCGCTCCGTCGCCATGTGCTACAACGTCTGGAACTTTCCTTTCCTGGTCTGGCCGTTCATCAACTCAGTGGGACGCCACGCGCCGGTCCTCAGCCTCTCCAACAACAACGGCAAGTTCCCCGGCAACGTCGGCCTCCTGGCCACCGACGGCGCCCTCCGCCAGGCGGGCGTCCGCACCCATCGCATCGTCGGCGAAGTGAACGACCCCAAAGTGCGGCAGCAAGTGACGGACTGGCTCCGCGCCGCCCAGGCGGTCACCACGATCAGCAACGAGGTGTATGGACTTTATGGCGGCCACTCAATGGGCATGGAGACGGGCTACTGGCACCTGACGGCCATGCTGAAGTGCCTCGGCGTCACCTGCCGCCAGATTGACCAACTCTGGCTCGTGAAGGTGATGGAACAACAAGTGGACGAGGCCGAGGTGACGAAGGGCTTCCGCTGGCTCTCGCGGATGCTCGGCGACCGCATCCTGTACGACGGCAAGATGCTCACGCCTGAGACGCTCAAGACGCAACTCCGCCTCTACTGCGCAATGAAGCTGGTCAACGAGGACAAGGGCTTCGACTTCTGCGGCCTAAAAGGGCAGCGCGAACTGACCGAGCACGTCTGCCTCGGCGACGTGCCGGAGATGCTGATGAACGACCCTTACGACTGGCACGGCCGGAAAGAGCCCATGGTCTGCTCGACAGAGGCGGACTCAGACGCCGCCGTGACCATGCAGTTGCTCAAGTACATGACAGGTGGCCTGCCCACGCTCTTCATGGATGTGCGCCTGTATCACCCTGACCTCGACCTGTGGGACTGGTGCAACAGCGGCAACCACGCGAGCTGGTACGCGGCGCAGAGCTTCAGGGCCTCAGAGAATCTCGACAAGGTCACGCTCCATCCCGCGCTGGAATATTACTTCAAGGCCGGCGGCGCCTCGGTCGAGTTCGATGCGGCGCCCGGCCCGATGACGTTCTGCAGACTCGGCATCTGGGACGAGAAGCCTTACATGGTCATCGTGAAGGGGGAGTCGGTGGACCTGCCGCGCGAGGAGACCCGGAAGCTGGCGGCGCAGACTAACCCCACGTGGCCGCACGTCTGGGCGCGGCTGGAATGCTCGTTCGAGGAGTTCCTGAACGTCTTCCCGTGCAACCACGTTCAGGGCGTTCCGGGCGACCGTGTGCGGCCGCTGGCCATGGCCTGCGACATGGCGGGCATCAAGCCCATCATCCTCGGCCCCGCCGGCAAGGAGCGCCCTGCGCCGATCTGGGAGCAGATGGGATAGGAAACACCGCTCAGCATAGGCGCACGCTGAAGAGTTGGACGGGTTGCCTCAAAGCCTGAACAGGTCGGCGTGGGTCCCGGTTCGTTCGAATATTACCGTGCCCCGCCCCACCTTGTAGATGAGCAGCCAGTCCGGCTCGACATGGCACTCACGCCGGCCCTTGTAGCTGCCCACCAGCTTGTGCTCCCGGTAAACCCGGTTGAGTGCTTCGCCGGCTGACACCGATCGGAAAGCGCCCTTGAGCGTCTAAAACTCCTTCACAAACCGGCGAAGCTGCCTTACGTCCTTCTCCCACTGCCGGGTGTAGACAGGGGTCCCCATCAGATGCCGAGCCTCTCTGACACGTCTTCAATGTCCTCGCAGACGATCAGGTTCCGGCCGGCGTCCGTGTCTTCGAACGTCTTCCGTGTCGTCGCCTTCGGGATCATGACGCTGAATGGCAGGCCCTTGCGCAACTCGACCTGCCGGTAGAAGAGGGTGATCGCCTGCGTCGGGGATAGTCCCAGCCTGCGGAGGACCTTCTCCGCTTTGTCCTTAAGGTCCGGCTCGATCCTGGCCCTCACCATCGCGCTCTTGGCCATAGCGCACCTCCTTGCCTGTCATTGTAGCACAAACGGGATACACAGGAGAGTGGATCAGGCGCGTGCCATCGGGTAGTGCGAACTCGGGCTCCGCTCTTTGCATCGGAGCAGCGTGGAGCGTAGGATTACGAGGTCGAAATGGCATACCGATGACTTCAACAGCACCTACACATATGGCTGACGAAAGGCCAACCCGGACCGTCACCGCCCACGGCATGACGTGGCTCACCGTGGGTGAGTTTGCGGACGCCATCCCGCTCCTCGACATCGAGGGATGCCGACGGCCCGAGGCCCTCCCTCTGCAGCAACTCGTCAAGGACAATCCCGTCCGGACCGTTGTGCGCGTCGCGGACCCTCTCAACCCTGACGGCCCCGGCCTCTACGTCAAACGCTACAAGTTCCGTGGCCTCCGAGAACGCCTCAAGCACCTTATGGTCCCCGCCAAGCCGGTCGTCGAATGGCGCACCGGCCGTGCGCTCGAAAAGGCCGATATCCCGACATGTGAGGTGCTCGCAATCGCCGTGCGTCGTCGCCGGCTCCTCCCCGCCGAAGGGTTCCTCGTCAGCCGGGAAATCCCGGACGTGACCAGCCTGAAGGCATTTCTCCGCAAGCGCCTATCAGCCATGGAGCAGACCCAACCCGGCTATCGCCGGGAAGCCATAGAAGAGCTTGCAGCGCTCACGGCCGCTCTCGCGGACGCGGCCTTCTACCATTGCGACTATCACACCGGAAACCTGTTGGTGAACCCCGAAGCCCCCGCCGGCAAACGCATCTACGTGGTGGACCTCCACAGGGTCGGCCGGCGCCCGGCCCGCCCACAGCTTCTGCATACGCTCGGGATGCTCGCATCCTCAACGCGCGTGCCCGGCATCTCGCACAAGGACCGCGTGGAGTTCCTGCGCGCCTTCCTCACGCGCTGGAACGGCGGCCCTGGCGCCGGCGAGGAGGAGTGCAAGCGCTGGGCCAGTGATGTGAAAGAGGCCGAGGCCGACCTGCGGCGCCGCGGCATGCGGAGCCGCACCCGCCGCTGCATGGTGCAAAGCTCCCTTTTTACCATAGAAGGCGCCGGCAACTTCGTCATTCATAGGCGGCGCGACTTCCCGGTGCAGGCCGCGCTGGACGCCGTCAGGCTCCACGGCGGCGCCATCTCCGGCCACAAGGCCGGCGACACGGCCGGCGAGGCGAACGTCCTGCGCAATGGCGTACGGACCGAGGTGACAGTCTGCCGCTGCGACTCCGTGCCGCCGTTCACCTCAGGTCGCCCCGCGCGGCCTGAACAAGTGAGGCCCGGCAGCATCTGCGTCAAGTCGTTCAAGCGCGGTGCTCTCTGGGAGAAGCTGAAAGACGTCTTCCGTCCGCACAGCCGCGCCAGGGCAGCCTGGATAGCTTCCCACGGCTGCAGCGTGCGTGACATCCCGGCAGCGCGCCCGCTGGCGCTGCTGGAGGCGCGCTGGAAGTGGTCGGGCAGGCCGGACTACCTCATAATGGAAGCTCTGGACAACGACGGGACCCTGGGCGAACTGGCGCTCCGCGGTCCGTCCGGGTCACAACGGCGCGCACTCGCGAAGGCCGTAGCCCAACTTTTGAACCTTATGGCGCGTGTCGAGGTCTACCACCCCGACACCAAGCCCAATAATCTCCTCATCAAGGAGGCCGCTCCGCCTGACGACGGATTCAGGCTGTGGTTGGTGGACCTCGACAGGCTGAGGTTCGAGGCGCCGATGACCCGACGCCGCTGGGTCAAGTGCCTTGCGCGGCTGAATTCGGGACTACCGGCGCATATCACGCTGCTTGACAGGATGAGGTGCCTGCGGGAGTGCGGCCGTGGACGTTGGACGGCGCGCGAACGACGCCAGCTCGCAGAAGAGGTTTACGCCCTCTCCCTGCGGCGACGTCCGGCGTGGCTGTAGCCCGACATTTGCCTGCACCCGTGAATCGTCCCCCGGCGACCGCTCGCCCGCCTCAGGCGGGGCCGGGAGCTACCCCAACCCGGGTACCCGCGGGCGGAACGGCAGTTCCGCAGCGTTGGCCCCTGGCCAACGCCGGGCGTCACTCGCCCCGGTGGCCGGCGTGCGCCGTGCGTCCGCGCCATGGGTAGCGCGGCCGGGGGACTACCCCCAACTCGGGTATACCTGGGCGGAACGGCAGTTCCGCAGCGTTGGCCCCTAGCCAACGCCGGGCGTCACTCGCCCCGGTGACCGTCGTGCGCCGTGCGGCTCTTGATTTCGCGCAAAAGCATCCGGAACGAGACAGGCAAGAATGAACAAATCCAACCCATCCATCGCCGCCGTTGTGGGCGCAATGCTGGTGTTTCTGCAATTCCGTGCTGGCGGCGGGGCCGTGCGTGCGGCCGAAGAACCGGCCGGACCCGACCTCGACAAGGCCGTCGCCGCCCTGAGGCATATTGAGCCCGAGAAGATGACGACGGCCGAGAAGGACATACAGGCAGCCATGGTTGAACGCGCGTGGAAGGTGATGAAGGCCGCCGGCAAGGCGGGGATCCCGCGGCTCAAGGATGAACTGAAACGACTGGAGGAGAGCGCGGAGAAGGACGACTTCTTCAGGCTGAACGCCGCCGCCCTCATCTGGGACATCGGCGGGTTCGACGAGGCACAGGCGATTTCCGGCGTATGGGCGACCACGCCGCTCACTGCCAACTATAACTATGTGTTCTACCCCGCCTTCGAGGCGGCTATGACTCACGACGAGCGCGCCCTGCCGATGTTGAGAGCCTTCCTGAAGGACGACAGCGGCGCCGTCTTTGTGGCAGCCCACTCGCTTCGGGTCAGGTGGCCGATGACGGTGGAGTTCCTCTGGGGGACGTATGGGCCGGCCGGGCTGCCGGCCCTGAAGTCCATTCTCGACGACTCTCACGAGCCGGTGGAACTGCAGGCGGCAGCGTTGCTCCTCTCGGAAGCGCAGTACCTCGAGGCGCTGCCGGCAATCCGTAGGCTCGCCCGCGAGGGGTCCTCTTCCGGGCAAGGACAACCTTCGGTCCGCATGAGGGCCGTCGAATGCCTTGCGCTGTACGGCCATCCAGAGGACTACGAGTTCCTGATAGGGGGCCTGCGTTCCGCCAGCGCTGACGAAGCCCGGCAGTACGTCTACGCCCTGCACGAGTACGAGGATCTACGCGCTGTGCCGCACCTGACGCCGCTTCTGAAGTCAAGGGACGCCTCATTGCGGCGCGAAGTCGTCGGGGCGCTGGTGCATCTCCTGACTCCGGAATCTTTCGAGGCGCTGCACGAATACGCTACCACGGCTAAGAACGAAGACGAGCGGGGCCAATGCAAACAGATTGTGGCAAGGTTGCTGGATGCGCTCAACTTGACTTGGGAGCAATACGCGGCGCAGCCCCCGGAGCAGAAGAACGAGGTCCTGGCGGGCCTGCGGGAGAGGTGCGACACAATCCGCGGCCCGGGGGGAAGCCTCGAGTTCACCCGAGATGGCTTCTTGGCGATGCTCGCCAGGTGGCAAAAACAGGGCCGCCTCGATGCGGGCAACTTCAAGTGGGACGAGGGGCAGCTCTTGTCCTTGGCAACGGCGGCCGACATCAACCGGCTCCTCGACGTGCGCGCCTCCATTTATATGCGCCTCACGGACGAGTGCATCTCCGAGGTAGCAACCATTGACGAAGCCGTCAGGCTGCTTGGGAGAAGCCGCTACCGGAAGGAACCGGGCCTCACCGCGAAGACAGAGCCTCAAGAAGGCTAAGTCGGATAGTGGCTAAGCATAAGGTATTAATCCATAAGCAGTTGCGCCGTGCCGCTATGGACGCGCTCGCCTTGACTTCCTGCCCGGTCTCGCCTATAATGCGGCTGTTTGTGTGCGGGGGCTTCGCCCGGCGCAGGCAAACTTCCTGCACTCGCCCGGTTCGGACCAACTGACAGGGCCGTCGGTGCGGCAGTATGTCAGCGTCCGGGGCACGTGTAGTGGGCGGACTGGCCTCCCTGGGTTCTGTGAAGGGGCAGTGAAATGGGCGAAGTGCTGCTGCTCGTCGGCCTCCAGTGGGGCGACGAAGGCAAGGGCAAGATCATAGACGCCCTTGCGGAGCGCTTTGAAGTCGTCGTCCGTTTCCAGGGCGGGGCCAACGCCGGCCACAGCGTCCAGATCGGCGACGACAAGTTCGTCCTGCACCTCGTCCCCACGGGCATCCTCCACCCCGACGCCCTCTGCATCATCGGCAACGGCGTCGTCGTGGACCCCGGGGCCCTCATCGAGGAAATCCGCGAGCTGCAGAAGCGCGGCGTCAAAGTGGGGGAGAACCTCGTCCTCAGCGACCGGGCCCACGTCGTGCTGCCGCACCACAAGCTGCTGGATAGGCTCCGCGAAGAATCGCGGGGCAAAGACATGCTCGGCACAACGGGCCGCGGCATCGGGCCGTGCTACGCGGACAAGGCATCCCGCTGCGGCATTCGCTTCGCCGAATTGATGGATAAGGACTTGTTCCGCGAGAGGCTCGAGGCGGTGCTCGCCACGTACAATCCCATCTTGCGCGAGGTATACGGCGCCGAGTCCCTCAACTGCGACGCCGTCTACGAGGAATACCGCAAGTACGCCGGAGACCTGGAGCCCTACGTCAAGGACACCGTGCCCATCGTGCACAAGGCTCTTGAGGACGGGAAGAACATCCTCCTCGAAGGCGCCCAGGGGAGCCTGCTGGACCTGGACTTCGGCACCTACCCCTACGTGACGAGCAGCGACGTGATCGGCGGCGCGACCGCAGGCACCGGCATCCCGCCGACGCGCATTGACCGGGTGATGGGACTTGCAAAGGCCTACTGCACCCGCGTCGGGGCAGGGCCCTTCCCCACCGAGCAGAACAACGAAGTCGGCGAGACGATCCGCCAGACTATCGCAGAGCACGGCGGCCGCGAGTACGGCGCCACTACCGGCCGCCCCCGCCGCTGCGGCTGGCTGGACGGGGTTGCCCTGCGCTATACGGCCAGGCTGAGCGGGGTTGAAACCTTCGCCGTCTCCGTGCTGGATGTGCTGAGCGCCTTCGAAACCATCAAGGTCTGCACGGCGTATAAGGCGGACGGCCAGGTGCTGCGAACGTTTCCGGCCGGCGCCGGCACCCTTACAAAGGCGGAGCCCGTCTACGAGGAGTTCGAAGGCTGGCGGTGCGATATCTCAGGCGCGACCGCCTGGGGCGACCTGCCGGGCCAGGCGCGCAGTTACCTGCGCTTCATGGAGAAGCTTGCGAGCGCGCGCGTCCAGTTCGTATCCGTGGGCCCGGAACGAACGCAGGTGATCGAGCGCAGGCCCGATGAGTGACCTCCCTGACAAGCTTCCGCGCCACGTGGCCATCATCATGGACGGCAACGGCCGGTGGGCGCGGCGTCGCGGCCTGCCGCGCAATGAGGGACACCTTGCCGGCACGGAGAGCGCCCGCGCGGTGGCGAAGTGCTGCATTGAGATGAAGATACCCGTCCTGACGCTGTACGCGTTCAGCACGGAGAATTGGAATCGGCCGCGTTCCGAGGTCCGCTTCCTCATGTCGAACCTGCGCAGGTTCTTGAAGGGGCGCCGAAAAGAGTTCGTCGAGAACAATATCCGCCTGCGGGCCATCGGCGCGGTCGAGGAACTGCCCGAAGCCGTGCGGAAGGAACTGCACCTCACCGAGGACGCAACGCGCGACGGCACCGCGCTCACGCTCGTGGTCGCGCTCAATTACGGCTCGCACCGGGAGATCGCCGACGCCGCTCGCGCGCTCGCACGCCGCGTTCAGCAAGGGGAGATCGCGCCGGACGAGATTGACGAAAACACCATCGAGGACCACCTTTACACCACAGGCCTCCCGGAGCCGGACCTCTTGATCCGGACCGGCGGAGAGATGCGCTTGAGCAACTTCCTGCTCTGGCAGCTCTCATACGCGGAGCTATACGTCACGGACACTCTCTGGCCGGATTTCCGCGGGGAGGAGTTCAAGGAAGCGCTACGCGAATTTGCACGCCGCGAGCGGCGGTTCGGCGCCCTGCGCGACGCGAACGGACTGCCGAAGGCAAGCCGGGCCCCCTCCGCAACAGGAAGAGGAGGCATGCCTGAATGACCGCGTCGAATGAGCGCTCGCACAACCCGGACCCGCCCGTCATGAAGCTGACCATGCCGGCCTTCTTCACGAACATGGCGCCGGTCAAGCTTCGGGTAGCTATCTTCATCTCCATCGCCTCCGGCCTCGCGCTCATGTTCGCAGTGGACTCCGTCTGGAAGGAGGGCTTCGTTTTTGCGGCCCTCGGGGCCGCGGTAGTTGCGGTGGCCATGGCGGAACTGGCAACGCTGGCAACGAAAGCGGGCGTGCTGGCGAACCGGGCGTTTCTTGTGCTGGTAGGCGTGGGCCTCTTCCTGCTTCAATGGGCAGGCTGGGCCTGGCCGAGGTACTTCCCGGATCCGTGGCTCTCGGGCGCCGCCGTGCCCGTATTGACGATCATGGGCCTCCTTATGTGCCGCGTCGTGCGCGGCCAGATCACCGGCAGCCTTGAAGGCGTGGCTGTGACCGCTGCCGCCGTGCTCTATGTGCCTTTGCTGCTGGGCTTCCTCCTGGCAATCCGGATGCAGTGGGGCATAACGGCCGTCATCGTGGTGCTGGCCGTTACGAAGGCGGGCACCTCGGGCGCTTACATAGTCGGCAAGTCCATAGGGCGCACCCCGCTGGCGCCGTCGGTCAGCCCTCGGAAGACCGTGGAAGGTGCGGTGGGCCAGATCGCCGCCAGCATTGCGGTCGGCTATCTGCTCGCGTTGCCGACATGGGGACTGATGCATCCGACGGCGGGCCTCTTCTACGGCCTCCTGGCGGGTCTGACCGGGATGTTCGGCGACCTGGCCGAGTCCATCCTCAAGAGGCAAGCGGGCCTGAAGGACTCCAGCCAGCTCTTGCCCGCACAGGGAGGCGTGCTGGACACTATAGATGACGTGCTATTCGTCGCGCCTGTCAGCTACTTTTTCCTGCTCTGGTGCGCGCCGCTATTCGGCGCGGGGTGAGCCGACGTGGAAAGGGTCCTTCAAATCGGCGGGCAGGAAGACGTGGTCAGGATCTTCGGGCCGCGCGACGTGCGGCTCAAAGCCCTCCGCGACGCCTTTTCGGTCCAGGTGGTCGCCCGCGGGCAGGAGGTCCGCATCGAGGGGCCCGATGAGAACGTCCGCAAGTGCGAGGCCGTGCTGCTTGCCCTGGAAAGCGAGCTGAACAGCGGGCGGACCATCACTGACGAAGTCGTCGAACGCCTGATCGAGCAGCAGCGCTCGGCGCCGCCCGCCCCCGGCACGCCGGGCGTTGAGACGCCGCCCGAAACCGAGCCGTGGCCGGGCGCCACGCCCAGAACGCCGGGCCAGACCGCCTACGTGCGCGCCATGCTCGGAAGCGACCTCACTTTCTGCATCGGCCCTGCCGGCACCGGCAAGACGTTCTTGGCCGTAGCCGTGGCGCTCAACTTCCTCAAGCGCGGCGGGATCAACCGCATCGTCCTCTGCCGGCCCGCCGTAGAAGCCGGCGAGAGCCTCGGCTTCCTCCCCGGTGACATCTACGCGAAGGTCAACCCATACCTGAGACCGCTCTACGATGCGCTCCACGACCTGATGGACGTGCGGCGCGTGCAGCGCTACATAGACAACGACATCATCGAGATACTGCCCCTCGCGTTCGTGCGCGGACGCACCCTCGACAACGCCTTTATCATCCTGGACGAGGCCCAAAACTGCACCGTCGGACAGACGAAGACGTTCCTGACCCGCCTGGGCCCGAACGCAAAGCTGGTCGTCACGGGCGACATCACACAGATAGACCTGCCGTCCGGAGAGACAAGCGGGCTGGTGGACGCGCAGGAGCGCCTCGTTGAAGTGCCGGGCATCCGGTTCGTCTGGCTCACAGAGAAGGACATCGTGCGGCACCGGCTCGTGCGCCTAATCCTGAATGCTTATAGCCAGGAGCCGCCCTCCACGGCGGCGCGCAAGCGCCGCGAGGAAAACGAAGGGGGCCGCCAGTAGGCCCCTCGCGTGCGCGCGTTCGCATGCCGAGCGCCGTGCGCCCGCTTTCCCGGAGCGGACAGAGCGCGGTGCATGGCCCGCTCCCCCGGACCGAGCGCAAGAAAGGCGGTGCCCTCCCAATGCGGCTGGAGATAACCGACAAACAGCAGGCGCTCGAATGCCCGCGCGCGGCTATCCGGAAAGTCCTTCGGCAGGGCCTGAAGGCCGAGGGAAAGGACGCCGAGCTGAGCGTGGCCCTCGTCGGTGATGACGAGATGGCTGCCCTGCATAAGCGCTTCCTCGGCCGGCGGCGGGTGACGGACGTGCTCTCCTTTCCCTATGAAGCCACGGGCCAGTTCATCAGCGGCGAGATCGTGGTGAACGCGCAATTGGCGGTCCGCGAGGCGGCCCGGCGGCCGCACTCAGCGCAGGACGAACTCCTGCTCTACGTGGCCCACGGCCTGCTGCACCTGCTGGGCTATGACGACCATAAGGCCGCCGACAGGCGCCGCATGCGCGAGCGCGAACAGGCCATCCTGAAAGCTGCAGGCTGCGAGGTCGAGTTCTGATCGCCTGCGTCCGGCCGGCGGGCGTCAGGCGCCGACCAACTCGATGTAGTATCCCTTGCCCCTCGGTGCAGCAACGTTGGCGAAGTACCACCGCACGGAAGGCATCTGCCTGCGCAGGATTGACTACAGCAATACCAGCCAGGTGGCAAGCTTCCTCACACCGGACTCGGGGCGCCTCTCCGTCATGGCGAAGGGCGTCACGCGCGCACCCAAACGCGGCATCCGCACGGGCTTCGATCTGCTCGGGCGCTATGACCTGATCTACACCGCGCGGCGCTACGGTTCCCTTCAGAACCTCACCTACCGTTGGCTCATGGAAGACTTCCACGGCCTCAGGAGCGCGCTCGCAAGGATGGTATGCGGCTACTATGCGGCCGAGCTGGCACTGAACTTCGCCACGGAGGAGGAGCCGTGCCCGGGCCTCTACGAACTGATGCTCAGAAGCCTGCGCAACCTGGCCGCTGGCAAGAAGTTGGGCGTCACCGTGCTCCTGCTGGAGTTGGGCGTGCTGCGCGAGCATGGCGCGTGCCCGACCTTCAGCGCTTGCGCAGAATGCCGCAGGGCTCTCCCCGGACGCGGGCCCGTCCAGTTCAGCCCGGCCGACGGCGGCCCGCTGTGCCGGGACTGCGAGATGAAGCTCCGCGTCGAGCGCAGGTGGCGGCTCACAACCGTCAGTGCGCAGGTGCTGAGGCAGTTGGCGACTCTGAGCGCCCGGACGGAAGAGGATCCGGATGCTGCCCCGCTCTCGCCCAAGGCGACTGTCGCCATGAGCGCGGTGCTGCGCTTTCACATGCGGGACCTGCTTGCCAGGGAACTGCGGATGTGGAAGTACCTGGAGCAACAGGAGTTAAGCCGCTCTCTGGCCCGCTTGAGACGGAGGGTGGGCCTCAAGAGCAAGACGGGCAGTGCCCAACAACACCAGGCCTGATTTTGGAAGGCGCGGAGCTACGGCTCAGCATGCCACTACAGGTGGACGCGGTGTGTGCGGCACGAGGGGCGTCAACGTCTGGCCGGCGGCGCGCCGTCCACAAAGTAGTAGCCGCACTCTCCCCGGATCTCCCGAAGGTCGGGCGGGTCGAGCGGGAAAAACCTGCAACTGGCAGTGCGCGCCAGGTGATAGACGCGACACCGGTTGTCGCGGGTGAGCATCGGGCACCGGAACGCCAGGCGGCAGCACTGTCCGCACTGGAGGCAGGCTCCGCGCCTGGAAGCCTGCTGAGCGCGCACGTACCCGGGCCTGAAGGTCGTAAGCCACGTCCGCCTGAGCTTCCCCAGCATCAGCTGGAAGAAAGCGCCTGTGTCCCTCTTACGAAGCATTGAATGTCCTCATCTTGAACATTACGGTCTGCACGAACCCCTGCCGGAAGGCCCCCATCCCAGCGCGCGTCTGACCGTGGTCCCCGACGCTCGCCACCCAGGCGGGTGACTTTATACGCTTTTCGACCGCCCAAGTCCAGCGTCTAAGCGGTTCCTTGGATACGATGGCGGCGATTACGGCTGGGGACGATAGCCGGCAGGACAGAGCAAGTCTGGCCCACAACTTAACAACGCTCGGCAGTCAGAAGAGGCGCGCCGGCCGCCCCTGGCGCCGGTGGCGCCATCATCCGCTTCAGACATCATAGTCCTTTCCCCTCCTGTCCGGCAACGGGACGCCGCATTGAGCCGGCGGGACAGCACCTCAGCTTGACGCGGGCGCCGTTTCCAATGAGCACCGCGGCCGGAGGCATGCGATCGCCGCGGCATCATTTGGCACGCCATAACAAGAGGCCGCAACGTTACTTGTGCCACAAGGTGTTAGGCCCCGGGTCCACCTGCCTTCCGGCGGTTGACCCGGCCTGGAATGGACAGTACATTCCTCGCAGTTGGCAGAGCGCCAGTACACAGTCCCCGAAATGAGAAAGGATGAATCCATTGGCTGGGGACGAACCGGCTGTCTCGGTAGTGATCCCGGTGGCGACGGCCGGCCCCTTTACGCGCGAGTGCCTTCAGAGCGTGCTCCATTCGCTCGCGGAGTTCGACGGCAGCGGTCAAATCATACTGGTGCTGAATGGGTTGGGGCAGAGCGGCCGAGAGAGCCTTGCGCCGTTGCTTGCGCACCCGAACGTGAAGACGGTTGAGCGGCCCGAGCAGATTGGCTCGGCACCGGCCCGCTGCCTGGGCATCGGCATGGCCCGAGGGCGGCATATTCTGTTGACCGACGCCGACTGTCTGGTCCCCCTGGACTGGGTTGCAGAGATGGCGAAGGCAGGTGCGCGCCACGGGGTCGCCAGCGGCCAAGTGCAGGCAGCCAACCGCGTGCTGAACGCCTATGTTCGCGTCCAGCAGGAGATTGATCGCGTCCGTAACTCAGCAGTGACTCGCAGGGGGATTCGTAGATACCCCACGGTTGCCAACATGGCGGCGCGACGGGAGCTTCTGACCTATCTCGTTGATGACCCCGATAACACTGCCGAGGACGTCCAGCTCTCCCTGGAGTTCGCGTCGCGTGGCATCAAGGTCGGCAGCATCGATCACGTAGTGGTTAAGACCGTATACCCCTCGTCGTTCATGGAGTGCCTGTCCCGCCAGGCGAAACACGCCAGGGGGGTCGCCTTTGCCCAAAGGCAGTGGAGGCGCAGGCAGTGGCGGCGCCTGGGGACGGCCGGACCGCTTGCGTTCGCGGTGGCAACGTTCATCATAGTCTGGCGACTGCGCTTGTCGCCACGCGAGCGCGTGATTGCTTTGGCCCTGTTGCTGTGCTTTGCCGCCCAATGGGCGTTCTATCTCGTGATACCCCGGCGCCGCAAGCAGATCGGACGAGCGGCTTCCGAGGCACGCCGTCATCAGCAGTAGACATTCGGATGGCGGGCTTATGGCGCGTATCCACGCATAGGACAAGGGCGGATGGCTTGGGAAGGGGAAGGCAAGACGTGAGGCTTCGACTGAAACAAGCTCTCCAGACCTACCGCACGAGAGCCTGGACTGTGTCCTGGCAGTGGATTCTCTCGAATCCTCGGATTCCGTACGGCATTGCTCGCGGGTTCTTTCGGGCGCTTGTGCTTCGCAAGAACACCTTGCGGACAATCGACATCTTTCCAACCTTCAACTGCCAGGCAAGATGCACGATGTGTTCCATAGCCAAATTCCGGAAACGGGAGGGCACTGAGTTAACGCTTGCTGACTACGAGTCCATAGCGGAACAGGGCGCCAGAATGGGGGCACTGGCAGTGGCGCTGTGTGGAGCAGAGCCGCTCCTGGAGCGGAACATCTGCGATTTGATCCGCATATTTCACTCTCGCGGCTACTTTGTCAGCCTTGTCAGCAATGGAATGGCCCTCGGGCCGGACTACGCGAGAGACCTTCGCCGTGCCGGACTTAACGCGATCCACTTTGGCCTGGAGAGCCTGGACGAAGCCGTGAATGACCGCCTGCGGTCGCTTCCGGGACAATGTCGGAAGGTCCTGGACTCGGTTGCGATGTGCAACGCGGAGGGACTGCTTGTTGGAATCTGTACGGTGTTTGTCCCAGGCGAGGCGGATCGGGTAGCAGCAGTGCTCCGCTACTGCCAGGACAACGGTCTGCGTGCCTTTCTGTCCGTGCTGGCTCCGGTGGGGGCGGCTGAGGATGCGCGGAGTTCGAGCGAGGACGAGTACCGTCAGGTGGCAGCATTTAAGAGTCAGTATCCCAACCTGAGCGTCGACTGGGACTCCTCCTACTTCCTCACGCCTCGCTGCCCGGCGGGAAAGGAGAAGATAGCGATCACGTGCCGCGGCGACGTCCTTGGCTGCTCACTGACGCATATTTCGTTCGGGAACGTGAAGCAGGAACCTTTGATGCGCATATGGCAAAGGGCGTCAGCCTTTTCGCAGTTCAAGAAGGCCCCTGACCGCTGCCTGGCGGCATTCGATAGGACGTACATAGAGCAGTTCTTGCCGCCGATTGCCGAGTGGGATTGCAGCCCGATCGTGTACAGCGACCACCCCGAGATCACTCCCGCCAGCGAGCCGGAGCTGTTTTCACGGCATAGCAGTTGAACTCGAGGTTGAAGGCTCAGAAGGGCCCTCTCGAGGTGGCAGCTTGTCGCCCCTGCATAGAGCGTCAAACGGACGAGTCCCAGCTCTCAACACCCATCTCGCAAGGGCCAGCGATCACGACCTTGAGGTGCCCCGGGCCCATTGTGAGGCCGCATCTGGCGCCCCGCCCCCGGTTGAGGGCAGCTATTGGGCCCTTCTCCCCTCCTGTGCGGGAACGCGACGCCGCGTTCAGCGTACGGAACACTGCGCCGGCCTGCTTGCCGAAGCCGCTTTGCATCACAAGAAGATACGTCGCAGCGGCGGTCCTCTCAGATCAACGCCGATGCACCCGACCCACACGCTTGCCCGCTTGTGCGGCAGGGCGATGCGCATGGCGTATGCCCTGATCAGATCTTTACCTCGACGAGCAATCGGGCCGCTCGCACCGCGACCAGTTGGGAGGGCAAACAGTAAGCGGCCTTCTCTTTCCCCGGGGGAAACGTCACCTGCTCGTAGGCCGTCAGATGGCCGTCAGCCTGGTGATACGCCACATGGCCGTACAGGCTCAGGAGGAAGTCATCCCTTCGCCCCAAGCGCCAGAGTCCGTACAAGTAGTCGGCAAGCGGCCAATCGTCCATCCAGTCCGCGAAGCGCGTCATCCCGCAGAACTGTCCCCCGGCCGTCAGTCGAGCATTCACGATCCGCTCGGCCACGTCTGGCGGGAGAACGCCGCTGGAAAGGAGTTCAGGCCAGTAGCGGTAATTCGTATATGAGGCCTCGCGTGAACCGGTGAGAGAGTTGGGCCGGTCGAGCGGCTCGACCTGTGGAGGCAGCCACCAATCCGCAAGATCCTCCGGCCAACAGCGCCTGATCGCATCCAGTGTGTCCTGTTGGATGGCTTTCCCTGCACTGCGCGCCTGGTCGGAGAGGGGCGTCGGAGGGCCGCATTGCCGCTCACAGAGATCAGCCCAACGCTGAAGTCCCTTTGCCACCCAGGCATTGTTGTGGAAATACTTGCCCACCCTCTTCTTCTCGTCGTCTTCGGGAACGCCGACGAGCATCCCGTCCCCTGCCTCGGCCGTGCTGCGCAAGGCGAGGAGCCACTCCACAATGCTCCTCAATCGCGGCGCTCCATCGTCCCACCAGCCGTCGGGGCCGATGCGTTCCTCTAAGAGGGATGCCGTGTGTAGCAACTGTCCGAGTTCGGCAAGCGAAGTCCCCCGGTACTTGATCGTGCCGTCCTCTCTCACGAAGTGAACCAGCCAGTAGCGGAAGAGCCGCGCAGCCCTCGCACCCAATCCCCAGGTGGAAAGAGCGTCCGTCGCGGCAATGATGACCGGTGGGAAACCGTCGTGGCAGTTCTCTCCGTACTGCTTGATCCCGTATTTCGGGTGATCCCCTTGGAACGTGGCGTCAATGGACGCCAGGCCCGTCTTCACGGCCAAGTCAAGGTAAGGGTGGCCTGTCCGCACCTCAGGAACGGTCTCCAGCCTTTCGATATTTCCCTTTATGACAGTTCGGTCAAAGGCCGGTTCCCCGGTCGTGGGGGGGAGCAGGCTACGGACGAAGTCGAGAGTGGAAGGCTCTCCTTTGCGGGCAAGCTCCTCTCTGACCGGGTCGGTCCGGCTCTGTTTCCATTCAGGAATCAGGCAATCCTCTGCATCGCTACCTCGCACATCCTCCTCCTTGTAAGCTAACGCTGCGGCGCACCGAGGGGCAACAGTGCGTCAGTGTGCAGCCGCCCGCCAGTCGCCGCCTTCGTATCCGCCCTCTGTGGCCTCATTTCACAGTCTTCCGCATGAGGGGGAATTCACCGTCGTCGCGCAGAACCTCATAGCCACACTTGAGATACAGTTCCACGGGGCCCGAAGGATTATTTGCAGAACCTTTGCGGGCGAACGCCTCGACGGCTGAGTAAGCATACCGGTTGGTGGCCGCCTCCTCGGTGAGAGAGAGCAACCTGCGGGCTATTCCCGACCCGCGATATGGCTTCGCCACAAATAAGCATGTAACCAAGAGGGCATCTTGGCTCACCGGCCCTGAACTGTACCTGAGGCTTTGCGGGTACAGCTCAGGAGGGCCAAACCTGACGAAGCCTCTGACCTCCTTGCCCTGGCGAGCCACCTTGCCGAGCGGATGGCCAGCGCCGTGTTTGGAGAGCCACTCAGCGAGAAGCTCTCGCATCCGATCCTTGCCCGGCCTCTTCTCGAACTGCTCCGGCAGTTCCCAATAAATGCAGCCGCACAGGTCGAAGACATCTGAAAGGTCACGGGGGCTGAGGTCGGAGAACGTCAACGGGCTCTCGGCCGGCGTTTGGCTCGTCATGGTTCCCACCTTCCGATGAGTATGCCCGCCATTATATGACCCCCGGAAGCGCGCGCGAATGCAATCACGGCCGACAGCTGCCGCCGCTCGCAGGCGGTTACTCAGGCACAGAACGCCGCAAGGAAAATCAGGACAACCCCCGAGATGACGGTGCCGGCAGTGGCCAGCCCACGCCCTTTTAGGCGCCCGCCGCTCCTCCTGATGTCACTGAGGGCCATGATGCCGAAAATGAGGCCCACTATGGCAGCTATGGCGCCCAGAAGACCGCAAAGGGCCCCGGCGGAGGCGATACCTTTGAAGTTGCTAAGCGCCATGGCAGCCATGCCGCACAAGAAGCCGCAGGGGCCGAGGACGAGCGAGGCAATGGCTTTGCCGCTTGTCTGCGGCAGCTCTGTCGGCGGCGCAGCAGAGCGCGCGGCTTCGGCCTGCGAGGCCTCGGCATCCTCGGCGTACGACTCCGGCGGGTCGAGCTTCTGAAGGATGGCCTCGACATCGGCAGGCGTCGGGCTCGCGCCGGCTTGCTCGGCGAGCATCTCCCTGATCTGTGTCTCAACGTCGCCAGTGACGCTGTGCCGCTCTGCCAGAGGTACTCCCTTAGCTGCCAACGCGTTGTCTATGGCCCTCAGGTGCTCGCTGATGCGGCGTTCCACATCCGGATGAGGATTGCGTGCATCCATGTCACTTCTCCTTCAACAAGGCATTGACAACTGATGCCATTTGTCGCCAGCAGGCCGTCATCTCCACGAGGCGTGCCTCGCCAGCGGAGGTCAGGCGGTAGTAACGGCGCGGCGGGCCGGCAGGGGAAGGCGACTCCCTGACGCGCACGAGCCTTTGTGCCGCCAGCCGTGCAAGCACGGGGTAGACAGTGCTCTCACTGATCCCCAGCGACTCACCGCTCCCCAGGCGCTGAAGGATCTGATAGCCGTAAGCCTCGCCCTCGCGCAGGGCGGCGAGCACGCACGGCTCCACCAGTCCCTTTCTCATCTGCACAAGCCAGACGCGCATTCGTAAGCTCCCATGCTATAGCGCGTTCTACTATACCACATCCTATGATAGTGTCAAGAATGATCCGCATACACTGGACTTCAAGCGAATTTCATAACTTGGGGCGGTTCGAAGCGGGCGCGGACGCGACGGCGGATTGTCGGCGGAGGCCGACGGGCTGTCACCCGACGGCGACAGCTGGTCGTGGCCGGCTAAGGAAGCCGTCCTCGACGGCGGGCTGTCGCGGGGCGACAGCTGGTCGAGGTCGCTCAAAGAAGGCGCCCTCGACGGAATGGGACGCCGGAGACGACGGGCAAGCCCTCCAGGCGAGGCCGACGATCATGGAGGGCCATGCTTTGTCAGGGCAGCAATTCGGAACAAAGCCACGATGGGTAGGCGAATGGAATCCACCGTACGGCGGACGGGCGCGACTGAGCGCGCCCATCCATACGGATGGCGACCAGCCCGTGCGGGGGGATAGTCTGACATTCCCCGGCGGCCGAGGCGCTTATCCACCCCCGCAGGCGCCGCGCTACCAGATAGAGGGTAGATACCGGGACTGCCTCATGTCGGGGCGGGCCGCCCCGACCTATCCATTGAAGGGGACCCCTGCAACCTGGGGTGAACGCCAGGCGCGGCTCTATTTCTTCTCGAACGCCGCGTGGAAGGCTACGGCGCTGGGCGGGAAGTCAAGGTGCCTCACGAACTCGCAGGCCTCCTGCGCACCGTGCTCGCGGTCCATGCCGCTGTCCTCCCACTCGACCGAGAGCGGCCCGTCATAGCCGATGCGGTTTAGCTCGCGGATGATGGCCTCGAAGTCCACCTCGCCGCGCCCGGGGCTGCGGAAGTCCCATCCGCGTCCCGCCTGGCCGAAGTTCAGGTAGGAGGAGAGGATGCCTTCTTTGCCGTTCAGCGTGACGGCGCAGTCCTTCACGTGCATGTGGTAGATGCGGTCCGGGAAGGTCTTGATGAAGACGTCGGGCTCCACTCCCTGCCACAGGAGGTGGCTGGGGTCAAAGTTGAAGCCGAACTCCTTGCGGCGATCGAGGGCCTCGAGCGCGCGCTCGGCCGAGATGATGTCGAAAGCGATCTCGGTCGGGTGGACTTCGAGGGCGAACTTGACGCCGCATTCCTTGTAGACGTCCAGAATCGGATTGAAGCGATCGGCAAGGAGCTTAAAGCCGTCGTCAATCGTCTTGGGGCTGACCGGCGGGAAGGAATAGATGAGGTGCCAGATGGAGCTGCCGGTGAAGCCGTTGACGACCTTGATGCCCATGTTCTTGGCGGCGCGGGCGCAGTTCTTCAGGTTGTCCACGGCCCAGGCGCGCATCTTCTTGTGGTCGCCGGCGATGTTGGGCGCAACGAAGCCATTGTGGCGTTCGTCGAGGTTGTCGAGGATGAGTTGGCCGGCCAGATGGGTGCTGATGGCCCAGCACTGGAGGCCGTGCTCTTCGAGGAGGGCTTTGCGCTCGTTGCAGTATCTGGTGTCCTTGGCAGCCTTGAGGGGATCGAAGTGGTCGCCCCAGCAGGCGAGTTCGAGGCCGTCGTAGCCCCAGCCGCCGGCCTTCTCGGCAAGGTCATGGATGCTCAGGTCCGCCCATTGTCCGGTAAACAGGGTCACAGGTCTTGCCATATGCGTTGCTCCTTGAAGTTAATATTCACCACGGAGACACCGAGAGAGGACAGATAGGGCCACAGCAACCGCAAGACGTGGTTCTGCCACACGATCCGAGGTTGGCGTGAGGCCTTATCTTTGCTGCCGGTGTCGTAGACCGGTTCGTGCGGTTTTCTCTGTGACCTCTGTGTCTCCGTGGTGAAAGCGTTATGTCTTCGGCACAGCCGTCCACTTCCGGCTCTTTGCCGACTCTTCAACGGCTTCGAGCACGGCCTGGCATTTCACGCCATCGGTGAAGCCGGGCACGGGCTGGCGGCCTTCGGCGACGGCCGTGAGCATCTCGTTGACCTCGTTCGCAAAACACTCGCCGTAGCCGATGATGTGGCCGTCGGGCCACCACGCCTTCCAGTTCGGGGTGTCCGGATGGGTGGCGAGGACCTTGCGGTAGCCCTGCTCGGCTCCTTCACCGTCCTTCCAATATTCGAGGTAGTTCATGTCCTCGAAATTCCAGCCGATGGAGCCCTTGGAGCCGTTGATCTCCCATCTATGGCCATTCTTGCGTCCGCCGGCAAAGCGCGTCGCCTCGAAGATGCCGACCGCGCCGTTGCTGAAGCGTGCGCACCACATGCAGGCATCGTCCACCGTGACCTGGCCCATCGTGGCCTTCTTGCCCCCGACGAGCTTCTCCTTGCCGCGCTCGACGATCTCGGTCAGGAGCGGCCGCTGCTTGATGAAAGTCTTCAGGTCGCCGGAGACCTCGGCGATGTCGCCCACGAGGAACAGCGCCATGTCCGTGATATGGGCGCCGAGGTCGCCGAGGGCGCCGCTGCCGGCGAACTGCTTCTCCAGGCGCCAGACGAGAGGGAAATTGGGGTCCATAATCCAGTCTTGCAGGTAGTTAGCACGGAAGTGATAGATGGTGCCAAGCTCGCCGGCCTCTATCATCTGTTTGGCGAGCTGAACGGCCGGCGCCTGGCGATAGGTGAAGCCGCACATGGCTTTCACGCCGGCTTTTTCGGCAGCCTTCATCATGGCACGCGCGCCGGCCAGGTCATTGGCAAGGGGCTTCTCGCAGAGGATGTCCTTGCCGGCCTTCGCTGCCGCCTCGGCCATCTCGACGTGGACGAAGTTGGGTGTGCTGATGTCCACGAGGTCAATGTCCTTGCGGGCAATGAGCTTGCGCCAATCGGTCTCGTATTCCTCCCAGCCGTGCATCTCGGCCGTGGCCTTGACGATCTCGGGCGGCTCGGTGCCGGCAATGCACTTCATGACGGCTTTGGCGGGCGGGTTCCACATCTCGTTGACATTGCGATATCCGAAGCTATGCGCCTTGCCCATAAAGCCGCAGCCGATCAGCCCTACGTTGACCGTCTTCTTCTTGGCCATACGCCGATTCCTTTCTGCGCGGTGTGTGCGGGCGAAAGCAGGTGCGCGCGCCTATTGCGTCCTCGCCCCCGCTGATGCAGTCCCAACTGCGGCATTGGTTTTAGCGAAGCAGGGGCGAAAAATCAAGACGAAATGCGGGCACGGACCTGGGCAAGAGCAAGAGTAAGAGCAAAGGCGGAGGCAAGGCGGCTAACCGGGCCACGGGCGGGGGAGATAGCCTCGGTTCACGCACTCTTGCCTGAAGCGCTCGTACTTGGCGGCATATGCTCCCGTGAGCGACGGGCGGGGCTCGACCTCGCGCTCGATTCGGACCATTGCGTGCACGGCCTCGGTGAGGTTCGTATACTCTTCCATCGAAGCAGCCACGATGGCGGCTCCCAGCGCGGCGCCGGCCGCGGCTGGGCGCGCGACGCGCTTGTTCAGCGTATCCGCCCTGATCTGGAGCCAGGCGTCGCTGCGCGAGCCGCCGCCCGCCGACAGGATGGTCTGGCCTACCCGCGCGCCAAGATCGTCCAGAGTGTCATAGGCGAGGCGTTCGAGGCATGCCACGCCTTCAAGGTAAGCGGCAAATAGGTCGTCGCGGCCGCGCGGCTCGCCGATCAGGAAGCGTTCCGCCTGGGGCGCCCGGAAGGGGAACCGCTCCCCCTTGCCGACGAGCGGATAAGCAACGAGGTCGCTCGGGCTGTGGTCGAGGGCACGGGCGCTTCGGGACTCGGTCTCGGCAGGCCCGAACTCGACGGCGAGGCATTCGGCGCCGGTGTTGCTGGCGCCGCCGGGGAGCCACCAGCCGGCCGGGTGGCGGTGGCAGTAGATGCGGCCCATCGGATCGAGCAGGAGGTGGTCACTTACGCCTTTAATGACCATTGTGGTGCCGATCGTGGTATTGTACTGGCCGGGCGCCACGGCCCCGGAGGCGACCTGCGACGCGCAGCCGTCCGTCATCCCGGCCGCCACGGGCGTCCCCGAGGGCAGCCCCAACTCTCTGGCCCGGTCCGGCGTGACGCGGCCGGCCTCTGTTCCGGGCTTCTGCACGGCCGGCAGAAGGGCGCGCGCTATGCCGAGGTCGCGTTCAATGAAGTCGGGCCAGCGGTCCTCGATCAGGTCGTATCCCCACTTGAGGGCGTTCGTCTGGTCGGTGCGCGGCCAGGAACCGGTCAGCCAACCGATGATGTAGTCCGTGGGGCTGAGGAAAAGTGCGCAGCGGGCGTAGACTTCCGGGCGCCTGCGCTTGAGCCACAGGACCTTCGGCAGGGCGAAAGACGCGCCGAAGCGGTAGCCCAGCCTGGCAGTCACCTCTCGGCCGGCTCGCTGGACCTGTTCGGCTTCGCGCGCGCTGCGGGAGTCGTTGTACATGAGCGCAGGGACAATCGGCCGGTGATCCGCGTCGAGGGCGCAGACGGTGCCGCTGGTGCCGGTAACGCTCACCGCGGCAACGCGGTCCGCGAAAGGAGGCCGCTGGTCAAGGGACGACCGAGCGCGCCCTACCGCATCCTTGACCGCGCTGGTCCACGCGCCGGGCTCCTGCTCCGACTGCCCGTCGGGCAGAGCGGCCGTCCTTGCGTCGAAGGTGCTCTCGCCCTGGCCAAGGACCTGACCGTCTGCGCGGACCAACGCGCAGCGCGCGCCCTGCGTCCCGACGTCAATTCCACAGAAGACGGCCGGCATCGTCAGTCCTCCGACCCGCCGGTCGCCGAGCCTCCTACCGCACGTCGCTCGCTGTGGGGTAGAGGCTCGGCTCCCGACGGAAAGTCCTGAGAAGCAGTGGTATATCTATGTCGCTTTTCACCAAAACGACGGTCACGCCCGGGCTTAAACCGACTGTGGCAAGCGGGACGTCTCTTTGCTCGGCGAGCGCCGCGCGGACGGCTTCCGGCCAGTCGGGGCGGCCGTTCTGACCGGCAATCGCCCAGACCAGCAGCGGCCCATCTCCCGAGAGGTCCGGAAAGGCCCGGGAGACCGGCACTGTGCTGCCGGCGGCGTCCTCAATGCCTTTCTGAAGAGCGGCGGCCGCTTTCCTCACGGGCTCGCCATCGGCGATCACGATAGCCCAGCGGACGCGGCCGTCCTCGGCAAGGGGGACGCCGCGCCAGTAGAGCTGGCCGCTCCTCACGGGAACCGGCGCGCGGGCAGCCTCGCCCATCAGGCCGAGCACCCTGCGCCGGGCCGCCTCAAAATCATCAAGGACCGGCTCCGAGCGATCCGCAGACGGAGCCACCCGATAGAGGCGCCGGAACGGCCAACGACCCAGCCGGAGCCGGAGGTCGCAGCTTTCGTCCGTGCCCACGATAGTCTCAAGCGCGGCCACCCGCCGTATGTCCCGGGCGCGGGTGCTGCCTAGCCCCCGGCTTTCCGCCGACTCCGAGGCGGTGGGAGCCCGGCCGCCGGCGGGCCTCGTCGCGGCCGGCGCAGGCTGCGCGCTGCCGGCCCCAGCGGCTGACTTCGTGGCCGCCAGCCTTGATGCCTCGCGCCACAGCGCGGCCTCCTCGCGCGCGTCCCGCAGGATGTGCCAGATCACAAGCTGCCCATCCGCCTCGCCGGCCGAGACCGGACAGCGCACGGCTGCGCCCGCCAGCCCTTGCCATGCAGCCGCCCAAAAGGCGCTTCGCACCTCCACGGCGGCGCGCTGCCAATCTGCATCGCGAAGGTCAAGGTGCAGCCAGACTGTCGCGGACGCCGGTATCGTGCCGGACTGCACCCTCTGGGGAACGAGGCCCGGTTCGCAGCCGTCGGCGACGAGCCAGAACGCATAGGAAGCTTTGACCGCTAGCAAGTCCCGCGGCACGGCGCTGATCCGTTCGCAGAGGAGGGCCGGCGCGTACCCTTCTTCGATGGCGGCCCCCACCGTAGTCGGGGAGACGCCGCCCGCGCGCAGGAGCCAGAGTGGGTCGGGATAAGGCAGAAGGAGCCTGCCGGGAAACGGCTGCGTGGGCGGCGTCGCGCCATCGGCCGCTGTAAACGAGAGCAGGGCCAGGCCCCGGCGCGCGGCGTCGCGGCCGAGGTCATTGAGGGCAGCCCGGCTCCAGCCCCCGGCCAGAGGGAGGGTCAAGGCACTGACGCCGTAGTTCGCTAACCTCCCCACGGAAAGCCCGCCCGGCGGGCCGCCCGTGTCCGCGCGCCCGCGGCTGGCCGTGTCCTCGCCGATATGCCAGAGCCCGAAAGCGCTTGCGGGCGCGGCCGGAGTGGACAGCACCGTCAAGAAGAAAGGAACTTGCACGGCGCTGCCGTCGGCGCTTACGACAAGGCGGGCGCTATACTGGCCGGCCTTAAGCTGGCGAGAGTCGGCCGTCACGGCAAGCCATGCCGTCTCGTCTGCGGCGAGGGCCACGTCGCTTGCGGGCGTCATATAGGCACGGCCGGGCTCATCCTCCCGCACCTGCCACAGACAGACCGCCGCCGGGGGCAGCGGCATCGGGCCGCCCGGCTGCGAGCCCGCGCCCGCGAGCGCCAGGCGCAACTTCTCAATGGGCCGAAGGGCTTTCACGGCAAGGAAGACCGTCCTCTCTTCCTCCTGAGTCAGGATGAGGTCCAGGCGGTTCATCTCGACGCGCGCAGCTCCACCGTCGAAGCGCCAGAGGAGGAAGCCGCGTTCCTTCTCCCGTTGAGAGATGGGGATCAGGCTGCCGGCCGGCGCGGGGGCGGCGCCTTCAACCGGCTGGAACCGGGGCAGCCCGGTCGGCGGGGATGTGGTCGGCGGAATGTCCCCGGCAGTCTCAAGGGGCACGGCGAAGCGACCGATGTTCTTTCCCAGGCTGTAGACCTCGACTGAGAGCCAGGCGGGCTTTCCGCTCCTGCCGGGCCACACGGCCCGCCCGGTCCATGGGTGCAACGGCTCCGACGTGCTGAAGAGCAGGCCGTCCGCAGGGCTCAACTCCCCGCCCGATTCGTCATAGACGCGCGTCACGATCGACACGTCGCGCAGCTCATCTCGAAGAGGCGTAAGGTCGAAGCGGATCGTCAGCGGGGCGGGCGGCTCCGCGCCGGGGGCCGGTGGCTCGACCAGACTCTCGGCGACGAAGAGATCGTTCAGCTCGGTGACGGCGGCATAACCGTCCAGGGGCACCATCAGGACCGTGGCTTCCAGGGCCATGCCGGGAGGGATGTCGGGGTAGGACCAGCCGAGCACAACCGCGCCGGCCTCGGCCCGCAACGGGGCAAGCGGGCTGCACGAGCCGGCGGACGATGCAGTCTCCAGGGCAAAGCCGAGCGCCCGGCGGGAGACGGGATCCGCCACGGCGATCCAACGCAGCGCCGCCGCCCGATCGTCTTGGACGGCTGCAAGGCAGAGGTCCGCCGAGAGGGCCTCTGCGCCCCGGCCGCGGTCGAGGCAGTAGAGCGCTCGGCCCGGGTCGGCTTGCCCGCCGGCGAGCGCCAGAGCCCGCACGGCGGGCGCGGCCGCGCCCATGAGGCGGAATCGGGAGCGGTTCTCGAACGTCAGACCGACTGCGATCCAGGGCCGGTCGGCAGAGAAAGTGTATTTCTTTACGACCCGCAGCTCTCCCGCGTTCGCAGCGAGCACGAGCGTGATGCTGCGGCCGGTCACCTTCTGCTCGAGGACGTCGAACGCGAAGTCGGCGGTGTGGACTTCCTCCATGAGGCCGCCGTGCCCATCGGCACAGATGCCCGTCATCTCCGTGCCCTGGAAGACGAACGAGACGATCCTGCCGCCGTTTTCTGGAGCGATAGTTGCCTGGTAGAAGGGGCTGCGCACGACCAGGTGGCGCCCCTCTTGCCGGACCGTGAGTGCCGGCTCGGTCTGCGCTCGGGCCGGCGGGACGGCGGCGGCCAGAGCGAGGAGGGCCAGGGTCAGGGGCAGGGCTGCGAAAGCATTGGCTCGGTTCCGGCCATTCAGGATCGGCATCAGCAAGCGGCCTCGCAGCAGAGGAAAAGCTCCAGGCGACCCCTCTCGCGCCGAAGCATTCAGCAGTATACGGCCCGGCAGGGCGGGCGGGCAAGGTCATTGCCGGCCCGCTCATCGAGCACTGGGACCTGTGCCTGACCTGACCGCGCGGAGCGGCGATCTGGCCCAGGAGGCCGTTTTTGCCCTTGACAGCGCCCCCCATGCTGTTAGTATCATGCCGCACAATGCGGGGCTGAATGAGAACGAAGACGTTTCCACGCTCCTCTCTCATGTCGGGAGGCAAAAGCCATGACGTGCGGCCAGTGTGAAGGGAAAGAGATGCTGATCGTCGGGACGAAGGTGAAGAGCTACATAAAGACCAAGGAGCTGATGAGTTCGCAGGACGTGCTGGACTGCCTGAACGCCGCCGTTTACGAACTGCTGGACAAGGCCGTGGAGAGGGCGAAGGCGAACGGGCGCAAGACGGTTCAGGGCCGGGACGTGTAGAAGGGACGTTGGATAGAGTTCACGACGTCAGGATGACCTCCGGCGGCGCGCAGTCGCGGGTGGGCATTGGCAGGCGCATCATGTCGGCGCGCCAGTTCCACACCGGATCGCCAGTTAAGCCCCATGCTTCGAGATAGCGTGGGGCTTTTTTGCTGCGACTTCGCCCGGTGTCGGCGCTCTTCCCAACGCCTTCAATTCCATTGATCAATGGAATTATTGCACCTGATTGGGCACTAAAGCCCTGGCGCATGGCAGAATCGCGGACCGGCTCGGGGGGGACGCTGGACCCGGGTATCAGGGCCCGGCGCACGAAACTCGCTGGCGGGCCCCCAAACCGACGACGAGTGAACTCCGCTGGGAGGCAGCGGAGATCAGTCCAGTTCCTTGAAAGCCTGGATGGAGCCCTGAGGCGTCGCAATGTAGAAGGCCGGTACGTTGGCATCGCCGGCTATCTTGCAGTGGGCGGGCAACGGGTCCGACCAGTTCTCCTTCCCGGTCTCCAGGTTGACCGCCGCCACAGAGTGATTGTCCTTGAGGACGTAAGCCACGTGTTTGCCCACGGTCAGCACCTTCACGACGCCGTCGCAGTGCCAGAGCGCCTGCCCCTGGTCGGCGGCCGAAAGGCAGACCATGCTGGGCTTGTTGGTAAGAACCAGGACCTTCGTGCCGGCAACGGTGATCTTGCCGACGACGGGCGCGGCCAGCATCATCTTCCAGGCCTCTTCGCCGGTGTCCGTCTTGAGCGCGTGGATGAAACCGAACTCGTCGCCGACGTACGCCGAGCCCCCCGCCACGCCGACGCCCGATGAAACGCGAGCGGGCTCCCTGGGGCTCCACTGCCAGAGCCAGTGGTCCTTGCTGAAGTCCCATGCGAGGACCATGTTCCCCACGGGAGACGATGCATAGAGGACGTCGCCATCGAACACGGGCTGCTCAAATATCGGACCGCCAAGGGAGGCAAGCCACCTCTGCTCGCCGCCGGCCATGGGCAGCAGCGCCAGGAATCCATTGGTGCCGACCAGCACGATCTTGTCCTTGTAGGTCAGAGGCGCCGTCGAAAGCGGGAAGCCCGGGTCAACTCCGGCGCTCAGGTGATCCGAAGCCGTGTCAAACGTGAAGAGTTGGTCGTCCACGACAAGGTACAGACGGTCGCCGAAAGCCGTTGGGGGGCGTTCCAGGTTGTCGCGGAGGATGGCCGTGGCCTTCCAGACGCCGCTTGCCGAGTCAATGCAATGGATTTCGCCCTTGTCGGCCTCTACCACCACAAACTTGCCGGCAGAAAAGATGTCCTTCAGAGGCCGGCTGGCAGTAAGCTGGCCGAGGTTCTGGGGCCAGAGGACCTTGAGGCCCCAATCCTGAAGTTCAAGGCGCTCCTCGGCGGCCAGGAGTTTCGACTGCCCCATTGGACGCCGCGTTGCCTCGGAACGCGCCGTCGGCACCGTGCACGATACGAGCCACACAACCGGAAGAAGCAGTACAAAGACGGACCATCTGCGCAGCGGACTCTTCATGACTGGGCCTCCGAGCGGTATCTGACCGGTTGCAGATTGTTCACCAGAACTGTAATCGCTGCCTGTTTGGGTGTCAAGAAGAAAGACGGGCCGGCGGACGGAACGGAACTCGACCCGCCGCAGAACAGCCGGGTAGACTGAAACGTGCCGGAGGCCTTTGTGTGGACCATCAGGGGCGTTAGCAGGAGCACAGGTAAACGCAAGAGCAAGATACAAGCAGGACAAGGGCGGCAGAGATGAGAGAGGAACCCGCGTTCATGTGCGACGCGATGCTGGGCGGGCTGGCCCGATGGCTGCGCGCCGCCGGCTATGATGCCTGGTTCGACGTGCACGCGCGCGACGGCGAATTGGTGCGGCGGGCGTTAGAGGAGCACAGATGGCTGCTGACAAGCGACTCCGGCATTTTGGAGCGCTTCGCGGTTTCGGAGGGCCTTGTGCGTTGCGTCTTCGTGCCGCCCGGCCTGTCTACGATACAGCAGCTTTCCCATGTCATGCGTGCGCTGGACCTGAAGCTCCGTGATTCGCGGTGCATGGACTGCGGCGGGGAGCTGATAGAAGCCGCGGCGGTCGAGGTGGAGGGGCAGGTCCCGAAGCGGGTCCAGGACTTGGGGGTGCGGTTCTACCGGTGCGCCGGCTGCGCCAAGGTCTACTGGCGCGGCACCCACTGGGAGAGCATTCAAGAACGGCTGCGCCACGCGATGCAACTGGCCGGCACGGGAACGCGGCCGGGAGACGCGCCCGCCCGCAAGAGCGATGAAGGCCCGAAAAGTTGACAAAAGAGCCAACTCAGCAACCGCCCTGCCTGCCAGGCGCCAGGGGCTTGCGAATGACGCAAGTGAGGACGGAACCACGAGTAAGGGGAGTCGGAGGCGGGCGCTTCAAGAGCCGGCCGCGCGGCGTTTGTCCACTTGCAGTGAACATGTCGTTTGGAGGATAATCAAGGCGCCCCGGGTTGCCAATGCGGGGCGTATGCGGCAGGTTCCCGTGAACCGAGGTGCGGCTCGGCTTCTTTTGTGCACGTTCCTGCAAGCGTGCGGAGCGTGTGCGGTCAGATGCCCGGCCGGCGCCGATCAGGTCATGCCTTAGAAGCACCAGTTATGTGCAGCGCTCAACAGACACCCGGCGGCCTCTCACACGACGACGAGGGCTCGCCGCAAGACGTCGCGGGTCTCAGGAAGAGGGTGTACGACCTCACGCAAGACCTTCGGCGGGCCGAGGCGCGCGTCGAAGCGTTGGACGCCCAATTGCGCGAGCGCCCGGCGCCGCCGGTGGCGCCCACCCGCACGGAGCGTGAACTGCGCGTCCTGGCGGAGCAGTTGGAGCGCCAGGCAATGCTCCTCGAACGCGACGAGCAGGTCGCCCGCGAGCTGCAGAAGAGCCTGCAACCCGTCGTGGAGAAGGGCCTGGAAGGCGTGAAGTTCGCCATCCAGACGAAACCCGGCACGCGTGTGGGCGGCGATTTCTACGACATCATCAACCTGTCCGACAACTTCGTGGCCTTCCTCATCGCAGACGTCTCCGGCTACGGCCTGCCGGCAGCCGTCATCATGGCAACGGGGCGCCTGGCGTTCCGCACGTACGCCGCCAACGAGCTGAACCCCCGGACCATAATGAACGACGTCAACAAGGCCATGCTGCGCAGCACGCTGGCCGGCCACTACCTGACCGCTTTCCTCGCCGTCCTCGACACCGAGCTTCTGACTCTGCAGTACGTCAATGCTTCACACTGCTCGCCCTTCCTCCTCAGGAACGGCGAGGCGACGCCGCTGGACACCGAGGGCCTTTTCGTCGGCATGTTCGAAGATCCGCAATACGAACAGAAGGTGATGCAGATGGAGCAGCACGACCGGCTCTTTTTCTACACGGACGGGCTGCTCGGAGGGTTCGAGGGAGAGGACCGGCACGAATCACAGAGGAAGCTGCGGCAGTACCTGAGGGACAACGCCTCGCTGAGCGTCGCCGAACTCGTTGACCACCTTGGCAGGTTGGTCAGTTCGCCCGAAGACGACGTGGCCATGATGGGATTGGAGCTGCTGCTGGAGAAGGCGCAGCGCAAGACGATCAGCATCCCCAGCCTGCCGCGGGAACTCACGCACGCGGAGAATGCCATTCTCCCCGTTCTGGAGAACATGGGCTACGGCGAGCGCGCCATCTTCGCCGTGAAGCTGGCGCTGGAGGAGGCCGCCATCAACGCCATCAAGCACGGCAACGAACTGGACGACACCAAGAAAGTGACCATCGGCTTCTTCATTGACGAGAACAAAGCGGTCATCTCCATCGCGGACGAAGGCGAAGGATTCGACCCCAAGGACGTCCCCGATCCCACGTCCGACGAGTTCCTGATGGCCACGTCAGGGCGCGGCATTGCGCTGATACACGCGTATATGGACGAGGTGCGTTTCAACGACAAGGGCAACGAGATCACCATGATCAAGTACGCCCCCTGGGCGGCAGCGGCCAAACGGTCCTGAAAGTTCTATTTACGGGTGTGAAGATGCGCGAAGAAACCGCGGAAGGCGCCACCATCCGGAAGGAGGTCCGGGGAGACGTTGTCATCCTGCGCATGTCGGGGCAGATGCGGGAGATGGGGGCCGACGCGCTCAGGGAGCAGTTGGACGAACTGCTCACAGGGGGGCATTACAAGCTGGTCTTCGACCTGAGCGACATCGTCTTCATAAGTTCCGTCGGGTTGGGGCAGATGATGAGGGCTTACCGGAGCGCAGCGGGCAATGGCGGCTACGTTCGGATCGTCAACCCGCAGCCGCTGGTCGAAGAAGTCTTCCGGTTCACGAAGCTCCACAAGATCCTTCAAATCTACCCCACCGTCGAGGCGGCAGTTCAGGGCTGACGTGCGCCGCCGGCGGCATGTGGCTTCTCTCCTCCTCGTCAGACATCCGCGCCAATCCTCTCGGCGTACGGGCCACCTGCAAGCGACGCTGCCATGCCTTTAAGGCGCTGTTGCAGAACCCGCTCCTCCGGCCCATGGCCGGCCGAATGCCCGAAGCATTGCCCCCCGGCCGTGCGGCGGGCCAGGATGGGGTTTTGCAGGAGTGCCGGAGGTCAACCGCAGTGCAGCCGTGCCGAGATTCTGGCAGGCAGGGGCCTGACGGATCTCTCGTCCCGAAAGGCTGTGGCCGCACTGCCTGACGGGCCTATGGGGTTTCCACGGGCTGCCAGCTCACCACCGCGTTGGGCAGGGAGTTCCTCAGTTGCTCAACACCCGCCTCCGTGACTCGGGTCCCCCGTAGGTCGAGCTGTTCCAACGCGGTCAGGCCTTTCAGGTGCTCCAGGCCGGCGTCGGTGACAGCGGTCCACCCCAGGTCGAGATTCTGCAGGGCCGTCAGGTTTTTAAGGTTTTCGAGACCGGCGTCCGTGACCTGCGTGCGCGAAAGGTCGAGGATCCGCAATCCACTCAACTGCTCCAGGCATTCTAGGCCCACGTCCGTCACCGTCGTCCCCCAAAGGCAGAGGCTCCGCAGCTTCGTCAAGCCCATCAAGTGCTCAAGGTCCGCATCCGTGGCCTCCCTAAGTCTCAGGGCCGGGATGATCTGCGCCCCGACCTCCTGACCCACCTTCTCCATGTCCATGGGAGGGCGCGGCTCGACGTACCACCACTGGCACCGTGGTATCGTGAGGGGGCGTTCCGAGGGCGTCTGCCCCGCCAGTTTGTGCACCCCACCAATCACGGCGTACACATCGAAGGCCACCTGGGAGTTGAAGGCCGCGGGCTGGAGTGTTCGTTCCACCTTCGACTGCTTGCCCGTTTGCACTTCCAGGTTAGGGAGGGAATTTTTCAATTTCTGAACACTCGCGTCCGTGACCCAGGTCCCTCGGAGGTCGAGCTGTTCCAACGCTGTCAGGCCTTTTAGGTGCTCCAGGCCGGCGTCGGTGACCTGGGTATTCGAGAGAGAAAGTTCGTGTAGCGCCGTCAGCCCCTTCAGATGCTCCAAGCCAGCGTCCGTGACAGCAGTCCCCCCCAGGTCGAGATTCTGCAAGGCCGTCAAGTTTTTAAGGTATTCGAGACCGCCGTCCGTGACGGCTGTACTCTGGAGGTCGAGTTGCTGCAACGCGGTGAAGCCCTTCAGATGTTCCAAGCCCGCGTCCGTGACCTGTGTATCCCAGAGGCCGAGTTCCTGCATTTGCGTCAGCCCCTTCAGTTGCTCCAGGCCCGTGTCCGTCACCCTGGTATACCCCAAGTTGAGGCGCTGCAGCGCCGTCAGCCCCTTCAGGTGTTCCAGGCCTGCGTCCGTCACCTGCGTGCCCATCAACTGGAGGGACTCCAACGCCGTCAGCCCCTTGAGGTACTCAAGGCCGGCGTCCGTGACATGCGTATCCAGGAGTTCGAGCCTCTGCAACGTCGTCAATCCCTTCAGGTGCTCCAGGCCCGCGTCCGTGACGTGCGTAAAGCTGATGTTAAGTGTCCGCAGCTCCGTCAGCCCCTTCAGATGCTCAATGCCCGCGTCGGTCACCGCCGTACTGGATAGCGAGAGTCCCTGTAACGCTGTGAGCCCCTTCAGGTGTTCAAGGCCCGCGTCCGTGAGTTTCGTGTCCCAGAGGTACAGTATCCGTAACGCCGTCAGCCCATTCAGGTGCTCCAGCCCTCCGTCCGTGACCTGCGTATCCGAGAGGTCGAGGTGCTGTAATCCAGTCAGTCCCTTCAGGTGCTCAAGGCCCGCGTCCGTGACCTTCGTCGCCCCGAGGTCGAGCCGCTGGAGCGCCTTCAACCCCTTCAGGTACACCAGGCCCACGTCCGTGACACTTGTCCGCGACAGGTTAAGATATTCAAGGAGTGTCAGCCCCTTCAGATGCCCCAAGCCAGCGTCCGTGACGTGGGTACTCTTGAGGTCGAGTTGCTGCAATGCGGTGAGCCCCTTCAAGTGCTCCAAGCCACGGTCCACAATAGGGGTTTCATCGAGCCAGAGGTTCTGCAAAGCCGTCAGCCCCTTCAAGTGCTCGGGGCCCGCGTCCGTGACATGCGTACCGGAGAGGTAGAGTGTCTGCAAGGCCGTCAGCCCCTTCAGGTTCTCCAGGCCAGCGTCCGTGATCTGCGTCTTCGAGAGGTCAAGCGTCTGCAAAGCCGTCAGCCCTTTCAGGTGCTCCAAGCCCGCGTCCGTCATGGGCCTATTCCTGAGCCAGAGTTTCCGCAGCCTCAGCCCCTTCAGGTGCTCCAGGCCTACGTCAGTGACCTGCGTCCCAGAGAGGCTGAGCCGCTCCAGCCAGATTAGCCCCTTCAAGCGCTCAAGGCCTGCGTTGGTCACCACCGTGTCTGAAAGCCATAGTGCCCGCAATGCCGTCAGTTCCTCCATGCCCTGCAGCCCCGCGTCCGTGACCTGCGTGCGCGAGAGGTCGAGGGCCTGCAATCCGGTCAGTCGCCCCAAGCCCTTCAGGCCTTCGTCGGTGACTCTCGTCCCGGCGAGGTTGAGGTTCTGCAATGCCGTCAGCCCCTCCAGGTACTTCAGGCCCGCATCCGTCACGTACGCATTTGAGACGTTGAGGTACTGGAGGCGCGTCAGCTCCTTTAAGCTCTGGAGGCCTTCGTCCGTCAGGTGCGGCCAGCCTGCATGGGGATGCCCGATGTCGAGGAACTTCAAGCCCGTTAGCCCTTTCAGGTGCTGCAGGCCCGCGTCCGTGACCCGCGTACCCCGGAGCACGAGCGTCTGCAACGCCGTGAGTCCCTTCAGGTGTTCCATGCCCGTGTCCGTGACCTGAGTTCCCCCGAGGTCCAGGCGCCGCAACGCCGTCAGCCCCTTCAAGTGGTCCAGGCCCGCGTCCGTGACCTTTGTGTCCGAAAGGTTGATCCATTCCAACGCCGTCATCCCCTTCAGGTACTTTAGGCCCGCATCACTGGCCCGCGTACCCTCGAGGTTGAGGTACTGCAAAGCCGTCATCCCCTGCAAGTGCTCAAGGTCTGCATCCGTGGCATCCCTGAGTCTCAGGCCCGGGATCCTTTGCGTGTCGAGTCCATGGCGGACTTTCTCCATGTCCACGGGAGGCCGCGGCTCGACGTACCACGGCTGCCAAGGCAGCATTGTGAGCGGCCGCTCGGCGGGCGTTTTCCCAACGAGTTGGTCTTCCGCGTCCGTGAGCGCCCACACATCAAATGCCACTTGGGAGTTGAAGGAGTTCGGCTGGGCCACGTCGGTCAAGGGAATGGCCGTCACCTGCGCCGACGGGCCTGAGTGCGCCACACCAGTCCGCACCAGAGGGACGATGGCCAGGAGCACAACGACTCCCAGGGTCATCGCACCTGCAGTCGAGTGTGCACTCATGCCCTGTCCGTCCTTCTCCATGTTCACGATGCGGCGAATGCGAGGAAGGAGCTTCCCCCCACTCGAAGCAGCCGCCATGTGGGCCGCACCGTGGCCCAGCTCTGCCGCCCGGGCAAGCGCACCAGCATAGGCCTGCCTGTCTCCGCATACCTCCAATGCCACGTCGTCGCAGCACTGCTCGCTCTCCTCTGTGATTCGGCGGGAGACCCACCACACCGCCGGATGGTAGAAAAGCAGCGTCTCCACTACGGCCTGCGCGACCTTCACAAGGCAGTCGTGTCGGCGGACGTGCGCCAGCTCGTGCGCAAGGACCGCCTGAATCTGTTCAGGGGTCAGCCCGGACATCGCGCTCGCCGGCAAGAGCACGACGGGGCGGAGCCAACCCACGACGGCCGGCACCGCTACCCGTGCGGACTCGAGGAGACGGACATGGCGGCCGACCCGGAGCTTCTGCGTTAGGTCCGCGAATACCTCATCCATCAAATCGCCCGCGGGCCGCGTGCCCAGACGCCTGGTCCGCTGAAGCTGCCACCATCCGCCCACATGCCACACGGAAAGCACTGCCACACCGGCCAGCCACAGGAGCACGAAATAGGGGAGGAAGGGCCGGAGCAGAGCTTCCATGCGCTTCGTCCAGGCTATCTGCGGAAGCGTGGAAGCGGTTTGGGAAGGCAGCGCCTTTGCGTGGCCGGCCTGGCCCGCAGCCGGCGGCTCTGCGCTCGCCAAGGAAGGCAGCGCCCCAGTGGTTGCCGGCGCGGCCGTCCCCACGGCCGGATGACTCCCGATTGGCCCCTGTGGCTCCACTGTCACCAGCAGGGCCGTGGTCACGGGCAGCACAGCCATGACGCCCAGCGCCGCGCACGACGCGAGCCAGCGCGCCTGAGGAGAGCGGCGCCGCAACAACTGCAGCATCAGGGCAAGCATGAGCGCCACGGCGGCCCCTTGCCACAGAAAGTGAATCAGCGCCCACCCCACCCTCTGCGCCAGGCCGCTTGAGAAGACGTCATGGATTAGGTTTGGAGCGCTCATCAGTTCCCTCCCCTCGGCGGTCCAGGAGACGCCTGATCTCGTCTAACTCCTCTTCTGATATGTCCGTAGCCGCGAGGGCTGCCATAAGCTTCCGGGCAGATCCGCCGAAGGCGCGCTCGAGGAAGTCGGCCATCAGGTGCTTCTGCATCTGCTCCTCGGGGATGGCCGGGCGGTAGATGTGGGGGCGCCGGTAATCCACGCGGAGGACAAACCCTTTCTCATACATGATCTGAAGGAGCTTCAGAGTGGTGTTAAAGGCTGTGCCCTTGCGGGGCCCCAGCCTGTCGTGGACGTCGCGGACGGTGCTGGGCCCTCTTTCCCAGAGGACGCGCAGGATCTCAAGCTCCCCATCGGTCGGACGCGACAACCGCTTTCTCGGCATCACGGTTCCCTTCTTGTCTGGTTCCCAAGAATCTGCACCTATTATACACGATGTAATTCATTATGGCAACTAAAATATTAGTGCCACTCAGGCCAAAAAAGCGGCGCTATCCGGCTCATCCTTGCCCGTCACATTTCAGCGCCCGAGGCCTTGTCGGCCGCGCGCTCCGAAGCCTGCGCCAGGTGCCTCAGGCCGAGCCCCTCGCGCCGCAGGTACCACAGCCCCACGATCGTGATGGGTATCACGTTCACCCCC